>OBXZ01000020.1_pt1 | contig 214822 bp, 193 predicted proteins | sample 1538171 | NCBI WGS metagenome assembly OBXZ01 (sample SAMEA2580161, study PRJEB22360) | human gut metagenome | biome: human gut; feature: human-associated habitat; material: faeces | place: Denmark | collected 2008/2010
GCTCGTTTTCTTTGATGTTCACTTAATTGTTCGCCCGTTAAAAAGTGTGATACCTATGGGATTATTGTCCTGTTTACAGACTATAAATTTATAATATCTACAAAGGACAAAATACAAATAGAAAGGTTAATTTTCAAACGGGACATCAATGATGTCCCCTACACCTGTGAGTCATAGTTTTATATAAATTTAGGGTATATATTCTCACTACAAATTTTCCTTTAACTACAATCAAAATTAAAAAGACAAACCCAAATTTATAGTGCTAATTACAACTCACCACAACAAAATCAAAATCACCTATTCAACTTTTCAATAATCTTTTCAGCACATTTGATGCCATCAACACCGGCAGAAACAATACCACCGGCATAACCTGCACCTTCACCACAAGGATAAAGTCCCTCAACACTAACACTTTCAAGGCTTTCTCTGTCACGAAGAATTCTGATAGGTGATGAACTTCTTGACTCAACACCGGTTAGTAATGCATCATTATCAGCAAAACCTTTGAGCCTTTTATCCATCTGTATAATGCCACTTCTCATTGAATTAGTGATAAATTCCGGTAGCACATCATCCATTTTACAGAACTTTGTACCGATTTTATATGATGGCAATACTTCACCAAAGCTATCACTAACCTTATTGTTAAGGAAATCCCCAACCTTTTGTACAGGTGCTTTGTAGTCACTGCCACCAACTAAAAATGCCTTTCTCTCAATTTCTTCTTGAAAGTACATTCCGGAAAGTACATCATCACCAAAGTCATTTGGATTAACACCAACAAGTAGAGCAGAGTTTGAATTTACTTCATCTCTGGCATAATAACTCATACCGTTGGTAACAACAGTTTCTTCTGTACTTTGTGCCGGTACAACCAAACCACCGGGACACATACAAAATGTATAAACACCTCTACCGTTTTCAAGGTGACTGTTTAGCTTATATACTGATGGTGTTAGCTTTTTGCATTTTGCAAATTCACCGTATTGTGCAATGTCAATTTTTTCTTGTAAATGCTCAATTCTTGCACCTACTGCAAAAGGCTTTGCCTCAATAGAAAGGTTCATATCCTTAATCATTCTAAAGGTATCTCTAGCTGAATGACCGATTGCAAGAATAATATTGTCGCAGAAAATTTCTTTTTCTTGACCATTACTTGTAGCAATAATTGACTTAACCTTGTTGTCTTTAAGATTAATTTTACTTAAACAAGTTCCAAATAATACTTTGCCACCAAGTGACTTAATTTCTTCTCTAATGTTTTTAATAGTAGGTTTTAATTTGTCAGTACCAATGTGAGGTTTTGCATTGTACATAATGTCTTTAGGTGCACCATGACTGACAAATTCTTCAAATAACTTTCTAACTCTCTTGTCCTTAGTACCGGTAGTTAACTTACCGTCAGAAAAAGCACCTGCACCACCTTCACCAAATTGTACATTAGAATTAGTGTTTAATTGGCCACCATTCCAAAATGTATCAACATCACTTGTCCTAGTGTCAATGTCCATACCTCTTTCAATCAAAGTTACCTTAGCACCTGACCTTGCAAGTATTAAACTTGCAAATAATCCGGCAGGACCTGCACCAACAACAACTGTGTTGCTACTGTTATTTTTGCAAATAGGTTGTTCATATTTGTAGATTTTACTTTCAGAAACCTTTTTACTTTTGGTTCTTTTTAGTGTAGAATTTTCATTCTTAACCTTAACATCAACAGTAGCCAAGAAGTGAACATCACTTTTCTTTCTGGCATCAATAGATAACTTGAAAAGTTCATAGCTAACTATTTCATCTTTCTTACAGTTAAGTTCCTTAACTATTTTTTTAATCAACTCATCTTCCTTGTAATTAGGAGATAATCGTAAATTATTTATTCTTATCATTCTAAAGCACCGGCTTTCATTCCTGAGGCAAAAGCAAATTGTAAATTGTATCCACCACAAATGCCGTCAATGTCAATAATCTCACCACAAAAATATAGGTTAGGAATATATAGACTTTCCAGAGTATTAGTGTTAATTTCTTTACCTGATACACCACCACAGGTAACCTGACTTTTTGAATAATCATTTTTACCGGTAGTAACAAAGTCAAATTCATTTATTATTCCGGCAAGATTTTCAATTTCTTTGTTAGATATATCATTGCACTTTCTGTTGAAAGAACCCATTTTTCCAACCTTTAATAATGCGACAGAAAGTTTATTGTTAAACATACCAAGGAAAAAGTCCTCAATACTGTTGTCTTTAAACAAAGTTCTTCTTTCTTTTAATATATCAATAATTTCATTTTTACTGTAGTCAGGCATTAAGGAAACTCTTACTGTATCATAGTCAAGATAACTAAGATTAAATGCACAGATACCTGAAATACTTTCACCTGTAAACTGAATTTCACCACTATCACTTTTAACTACTTTACCTTTTTTCATAACAGATACTTTACCGTCAGCTCTGACACCTTTGATAGTTTTTAGAATATCAGACTTAACATTAATAGGGCAAAGTGCAGGTTTTAGCTTGGTAATAGTGTGGCCTAAGTTTTCTACAAGTGAATACATACTACCGTCACTACCAAGGTTAGGACTGCTTTTGCCACCTGTAGCAATAATTAATTTGTCACAACTGAATTTATATAAATTAGTCTTAATTTCAAAAGTCTCACCAACTGAAATATCAGTTACCCTACAGTCTGTATATATTTCAATATCCTCTTGATAAAGTCTGTTTCTAAGAATATCCAGAACTGCTGAGGCTTGTTTACATTTAGGATAAACTCTGCCACAATTATCTGCAAAGGTATATAAACCCATACTGTTAAAATAATTTACTATATATTTTGGAGAATATTCGGAAAATAAATTTTTAATTCCATAGCTAAAGCTACCATGATAATCTTTAATTTTAGCACCTATATTTGTCATATTGCATTTACCGTTACCTGTAGCTAAAATTTTCTTGCCGATTCTACTTTCCTTTTCAATAATGGCAACATTTTCGTATTGCTTTTTAGCTTCAATAGCTGCTACAATACCTGATGCACCACCACCGATTATTACAACATCATACTTCATATATTTCCTCATAAAAAACAATAGTGGGATTGCTCCCACTATCTAAAATTTTAATATTTTAATATAATTTTATTTTGCCTTTTTCTTCTTTAGAATATGTCTTACAACAAAGATACCAATTACTACTGCAACAATACCACAAAGAGCAGCTACAACAACACTTGTTGGAATGTTAAATGTTGTTACAATGTAAGGAATACCGTAAGTGATAATTGTCATAATAGTTGCTGACATACATAGTCCCAAAATAGTAGCAATAAATGTTTGCTTTAAACTAAAGTTAAATAAACCGGCTACAAGACCACCTGTCCAAGCACCTGTTACAGGAAGTGGAATACCGATAAATACTGTAAGACCGAAGGTTTTGTACTTCATAATTTTTGGAGCACTTGTGTTTGCTTTATTCTCTAAGAAGTCAACAAACTTAACAACAGGACTTAACTTAGTTTTTCTCAAGAACTTTAGTAGCTTTTCAATAAACAGTACTACGAATGGGATTGGTAAGAAGTTACCAACAATACAAATTGGCAATGCTTGCCATAGTGGTACTTTACATAGAGCAGCAGCAATCAGTCCACCACGAAGTTCCAAAATAGGGAACAATGATACTAAGAAACAGAACAACTGTCCGTTCATATGTAGCGTATCGTTTAACATATTAATAAATGATTCCATAACATTCTCCTATCGGTCATTATTACTAAAATATTATATATTAATTTATTCAATTTATCAATAGATTTCATTGACTTTCTTGTTAAATCTTTGTAAAATAATAGTGTATTGTGAAGGAGTGTGCTATGATATCTTTACATATGAGCAAAAAAGATAAATTAAAAGCAATTATACTCATAATTATGACTTTATGTGTTGTTGCTTTTATTTTTATGCATTCATTAACCCCGGCAACTCTCAGTGCTGAGGAGTCAGGTGCAGTTACTGACTGGCTAACTAATTTAATACCCTTTCAGTTAACAGACCATATTGTCAGAAAAATGGCACACTTTACGGAATATTCAGTTCTTGGGTTTGTAACCTCTTTTACTGTTTATTCTTTCTTCAAGAAACCAACCGGTGGAATTTTCATAAAATTGTTTGTTACTCTTTTTACAGCAGTAATTGACGAAACAATACAACTTAATGTACCCGGAAGAAGTGGACAGGTAACAGATGTGTTGCTTGATTTCTCAGGTTCAGTTACAGGTATAATAGTATCCACCTTGTTGATTTTGATTTACTTACTATATAAAAAAGGAAAGGAAATGAAAAATGGAAGGAACTAAACAAAACAAAATGGGTACTGCCCCAATGTTCAGACTTATTTTAGGTATGAGTTTACCTGCTATGTTTAGTATGCTTATTCAGGCACTATACAACATTGTTGATAGTATGTTTGTTAGTAACTATAGCAATAGTATTTTAACCGGTAATGACTCACTACTTTCTGTTAATATTGCTTATCCGTTACAGATGATTCTTATTTCTGTAGCAGTTGGTTCAGGTGTTGGTGTTAACTCACTAATAGCCAGAAGACTTGGTGCAAGACATCAAGAACAAGCTGACTCAGCAGCAACTCATGGATTTTTCTTAACATTTATTGACTGGTTTATATTTGTTCTTATTGGTATATTTCTTGCAAAACCATTTATCTCACTATATACAAATGACCAAGCTATTATGGATGCCAGTGTAGCCTATATCAGAATTGTACTTATCGGTTCATTAGGTTCAAATATCACTTGTATGCTTGAAAAGGTATTGCAGTCAACAGGTAATATGATAATGCCAATGCTTAGTCAGTTAACAGGTGCAGTTATTAATATTATCCTTGACCCAATCTTTATTTACACATTTGACTTAGGTGTAGCCGGTGCTGCTATTGCAACAATTATTGCTCAGCATATTAGTGCTGTTCTTTGCTTATTCTTCTTATTTGGAAAGAAACAACTTGTAAAAATCCATGTTAAAGGATTTAGATTTAAGGCAGAAACAGTAAAGAACATTTATGTAGTTGCTTTACCTGCAATGGTTATGCAAGCTATCGGTTCATTTATGGTTATGGGTATTAACTTTATTATCTCATTGGCTAATGACACAGTAGCAGCTAAGAATGCAGCAACAAATGTATTTGGTGTTTATTTCAAACTTCAGTCATTTGTATTTATGCCTGTATTCGGTCTAAACCAAGGTTCAACACCTATTATCGGTTTTAACTACGGTGCTAGAGATAAAAAGAGAATGTACAGTGCTATTAAGTGGGCGATTCTCTTTGCAGTAATTATTATGACTGCCGGTTTTATTGTATTCCAAATTGTTCCGGATGTACTTCTAGGTCTGTTTAACCCAACAGAAGAAATGCTTGATATTGGTACAGTAGCTTTAAGAATTATCTCTCTATGCTTTATTCCTGCAGCACTTGGTATTGTATTCTCAGGTGTATTCCAGGCAGTAGGTAAGGGTGTCAGAAGTCTTATTATGTCACTACTTCGTCAGCTATGTTTAATTGTTCCTATTGCTTACTTCCTATCAAGTATCAGCCTAAAGGATATGTGGTATGCTTTTCCTCTAGCTGAAATCGGTTCACTTATTGTTGGTATTATCTTCTTTATCACTCTTGTAAAGGGTGACTTTAAAAGACTTGACCATAAGGAATAATTAACCTTTTACTGCATATATTTTAGTGGTGATAATATGCAGTATGATAGAAATGATGAAATTGTTTATGACAAAGAGTTCTTAGAAACCACTAACAGAGAATATTATAATCCCGAGGACTACAAGAATAATGACGAATTTTGTAGTGAAGAAAAAGTTTTTTCCGAAAAAAAGAAAAAACCACTGCCAACTGTTATTTTGTGTCAGCTGATTATATGTATTCTTCTTGGCATTTTCCTTTATTGTTCCAGAACTTACGCACCTGACCTTTTCAGCAATATTATGAGTAGTGTCAATGATATGATTAACGATTCATTGGTTGTTGACGGTAATAACCTTAATGATTATTTTGCAAATAATGGTTAAACGGTTTTTAGGTGTAGAAATTTCTTTTCAATTTTACTATTTTGCTTTACTTACTATAGTCCTTATATTTGATAAAAGTGGTGGGATTTTCTGTTGCTTTTTGTCTTCATTCTTTCATGAGATAGGACATCTTCTTGCCATTTTAGTTTTAAAGCAAAAGGTAGATAGAATAGAATTTTCATTATTTGATATAAAGATAAAGTCTAACTATTATGTTAGTTTTAGTAAAGAACTTATCATCACCCTTAGTGGTGTGGCTTTTAACTTTATATTATTTTTATTCTTTATAAGAACAATAAGGATTTTTGCCTTAGCAAATTTATTTATAGCAATTTTCAACTTATTGCCTGTTTCCACATTAGATGGGGGACAGGCAATAAATATTATATTAAATAAGTTTATTTCTGAAGAAAAATCTGTTATAATCTTAAATATACTTACAGTGGTTTTTGCAATACCTGTTTTCACTTTAGGTATAATAGTTTTATTTAATACAGGATATAATTTTTCTTTCTTACTTTTAGGTGTGTATTTATTCCTAACACCTATCTACAACAGAAAGGCTATTTCAAGAGGTAACTATGATTAATAAGGAAGTAGAAAAATATTTATTAAAAGTTCAGAAACCGGCAAAATATGTTGGTGGTGAACTTAATGCAGTTGTAAAAAATAAGGAAGATATAGATGTACGATTTGCATTTTGTTTTCCCGATACTTACGAAGTAGGTATGTCCCATTTAGGAATGAAAATTCTTTACAGCCAGTTTAACAGTGTGCCATATATTTGGTGTGAAAGAGTTTTTGCACCTTGGATTGATATGGAAGATGTTATGAAAGAACATAACATTCCACTGTATGCACTTGAAAGTGGTGACCCACTATCTGACTTTGACTTTATCGGTTTTACTTTGCAGTACGAACTATCATTTACAAATGTTCTTAATATGCTAAAGCTAGGTAATATTCCGATTTGTTCAAAGGACAGAATGAACTTAGGTCTAAAGAATATTGTAGTAGCAGGTGGCCCATGTGCTTGTAATCCGGAACCAATAGCAGATTTTATAGATATTTTCTTTATCGGTGAAGGTGAAGAGGTTGATATGGAGGTTATGGAGCTTTACCGTCAATGTAGAGATGAAAATGTTTCAAGAGAAGAATTCTTGATCAGAGTATCTAAGATTAAGGGTTGTTATGTGCCATCCCTTTATGATGTAACTTATAACGAAGACGGTACAGTAAAAGCAGTAACACCAAACCATGGTGCACCAAAGAAAATTGAAAAAAGATTAATGATGAATATGGATGAATGTTATTATCCTGATAACTTTGTTGTGCCAAATACTGAGATTGTCCACGATAGAGCAATGCAAGAAATTTTCAGAGGTTGTATTCGTGGATGTAGATTTTGTCAAGCCGGTTTCCTTTATAGACCTGTTAGAGAAAAGTCACCTGAAACTATCAACAAGCAGTGCCATGACCTATGTAACAATACAGGTTATGATGAAGTTTCACTTTCATCCCTTAGTTCAAGTGACTATACACAGATTGTTCCACTACTAACCGAATTAAATAAATGGTCAGTTGATGAACAAGTCAGTATCTCTTTACCGTCATTAAGAGTTGATGGCTTTACCGATGATATTATGTCAAAAATTAAGACAGTTCGTAAAAGTGGTTTAACCTTTGCACCGGAAGCCGGTTCACAAAGATTAAGAGATGCAATCAACAAAAATGTAAAAGAAGATGAACTGTTAAATACTTGCAGAACTGCTTTCTCAGGTGGATGGACAAGAGTAAAACTGTACTTTATGATTGGTTTACCAACAGAAACAATGGACGATGTAAATGCTATTCCGGCACTGGGCAAAACGGTTGTTGATGAATATTACAAAACTGAGGATAGACCAAAGGGTAAGTCAGTTAGTGTTACAGTTTCAGCATCCAGCTTTGTACCAAAGCCATTTACTCCATTCCAATGGGAACCACAGGATACTATTCCAACAATTCACGAAAAGCAGAAAAGTATTCTTGACCATATTGAAAGTAAGAAAATTAATTTTAACTACCACGATGCTGATACTAGCTTCCTAGAAGGTGTATTTGCCAGAGGTGACAGAAAACTTTGTAAAGCTATGAAACTAGCTTGTGAAAGAGGTTTCCATTTTGATGGTTGGAACGAATGTTTTGACTTACAGAAATGGTTAGATTTATTTGAAGAATGTGGAATTGACCCATCATTCTACGCTAACCGTAGAAGAAGTTTTGATGAAGTTTTACCTTGGGACCATATTGATTATGGTATCAAAAAGCAATTTTTAATTGACGAATGTCACAAGGCATATTGTTCTACAACTACACCAAACTGTAGACAAGAATGTAGTAAATGTGGTGCAAATCGTTATGGTGGAGGTGTTTGTTTTGAAACCCGTTAGAATTTGGTTTACTAAAGATAATGAATGTAAGTATATAAGTCACCTTGACCTTAACAGAGTTGTAATGCGTGCATTACACAAAAGCAAACTTAACATTTGGCATACTGAGGGCTTTAACCCACACCCATTTGTAACATTTGCTTTGCCACTTTCTCTTGGCTTTAAAGGTGTAAAAGAAACAATGGATATTAAGCTACTTGATGATGATTATAATAAGGAAGAAATTATTTCTGCCCTTAATAATTGCCTACCTTCCGGCATCAAGGTTTATGATGTTACTGAACCTGTTATGAAAGCCGGTAAAATTGCTCAGGCTCTTTTTGAAATCAATTTGTATCCTGAAACTGTTGACCTAGATACTCTGTACAATAACTTTACAGAATTACTTAACCAACCTGAAATTTTAGTTATGAAGAAAACTAAGAAAAAAGGTTTGAAAGAAATTGACATTAAACCTCATATCTTAAAGGTCAATGTAGCTAAAGAAGATGATTGTGTTAAGTGTAATATGCTTTTACCTGCCGGTAGTACAACCAACATTAATCCTACATTATTTATTAATGCTTATAACGAAAAGTATAGTGATGATGTAATTTATCGTATTACAAGACTTGATGTATTTAACGATAAAGGTGAAAGTTTCAAGTGATGAGGTACAATTCTCTAAACAACTATTTGCGTAATAAATTCGGCAAAAAAGTTTACAAGATTTCCATTGACGGTGGTTTTACTTGTCCTAATCGTGACGGTAAAATTTCTACAGGTGGTTGTATATTTTGTTCTGCAAAGGGTTCAGGTGACTTTGCAACAAGTAAATCCCTTTCCATAACCCAGCAAATTGAACAAGGCAAAGAGAGAGTAAGAAGTAAAACAAAGGATAATTGTTTTATCGCTTACTTTCAAGCCTTTACAAATACTTATGCACCAATAGATGTGTTGGAAAGTAAATTTACTGAGGCTATAAATCATAAGGATATTGTAGCTTTGTCAGTAGCCACAAGACCTGATTGTGTAGATGATAATGTACTTAAGTTACTTGAAAAGCTAAATAAAATCAAGCCTGTATGGGTGGAGCTTGGACTTCAAACTATCAAAGAAAGTTCAGTTGATTATATCCGTAGAGGATATGAAAATTCCGTATATGTTGATACAGCAACAAAACTTAGAAATATAGGTATAGAAGTTATAACCCATATTATTTTAGGTTTACCTAATGAAAGTAAACTTGATATGTTAAGGTCAGTTGATTTTGCCTGTAAATATTCTGACGGTATTAAACTTCAATTACTTCATATTCTAAAAGGTACAGACTTACTGAAAGATTATGAAGACAGTAAATTCAATGCCCTAACTATGGAACAGTATATTGACATTCTATGTGATGCAGTTTCTATCATTCCTAAGAATGTTATAATCCATAGACTTACCGGTGACGGTGACAAAAAGATTTTAGTTGCTCCACTATGGAGTGGCAACAAAAAGGTAGTGCTAAACACAATTAATAAAACCTTTGAAGAAAGAAATATTATTCAAGGTTCAAAAACTTTGCAAGATTATATTTAACTCGTAAGAACAGTAGAAAACCTACTGTTCTTTTTTCTTTTGTTAATAATATTAGCAATAACTACAAATTATTATATTGATATTTTCACATATTATACAATATTACAAATATACACAAAACATATCGAAATAATAGGAATACTTCTTGACATTTATGAGATGTGATAATATAATATACAACATAGCATACTAAACAGATAGGTAATGTATTAAATTATTATTGAGGTGAACAAAATGAAAAAATTATTATCAAAAAACTTAATATCATTGCTTCTAGTAATTACTTTACTATGCACTTCAGCAGTAGTTTTTTCAGGTTGTAGTTCATCAAAAGCAAAGAATGGTGAAGTGTCTATTGTAAATGTGTCTTATGACCCTACAAGAGAATTTTACGAAGAATATAACAAGATCTTTGCAAAACATTGGTACAAAACCCATCAGCAAGATGTTGAGGTTATTCAGTCACATGGTGGTTCAGGCAAACAAGCCCTTGAAGTTGCAAACGGCCTAGAGGCTGATGTGGTAACTTTAGCACTTGAATATGATATAAATTCAATACAGGATGCCGGTTTAATTAAAAAAGGTTGGGTAAATAACTTCAAGAATGACTCAGCACCATATACATCAACAATAGTTTTCCTAGTTCGTAAGGGTAATCCTAAGAACATTCACGATTGGGATGACCTGGTAAAGAAAGGTGTTGGAGTGATTACACCAAACCCTAAAACATCAGGTGGAGCAAGGTGGAATTACCTAGGTGCATGGGCCTATGCAAATGAAAAGTATAACGGTGATGAAACCAAAGTTAAAGAATTTATCAAAAAGTTATATCAGAATGTTTTAGTTCTAGATTCAGGTGCAAGAGGTGCAACAACTTCATTTATAGAAAACGGTCAAGGTGATGTACTTATAGCTTGGGAGAATGAGGCTTACCTTTCATTACAGGATTATAAGGATGAATACGAAATTATTTCACCAAGTATTAGTATTTTAGCTCAACCATCAGTAGCAGTTGTTGATGATGTAGTTGATGACAGAGGTACAAGAAATGTTGCTACAGAATATTTAAAGTACCTTTACAGTGATGACGCTCAGCGTATAGCCGGTAAAAATTATTATCGACCTACTAATAAGAAAATTCTAAAAGAATTTAGCGATAAGTTCGATTTATCAATGAAGCTTGTAACTATCAAAGATTTTGGTGGTTGGGAAAAGGTTCAGAAAAAGCACTTTGCAGATGGTGGAATTTTTGATGAAATTTATGCAAAGTAATGTATAGAAGAAATAACGGAGAATTAGGTGTAACAAAATGAAGAAAAAGGCAAATAAAAGGGTTATTCCTTTTTTTGGATTGTCAATGGGTGTCACAGTAACAATGCTAAGTTTAGTTGTTTTGATACCTCTTGCATCCCTAATTATTTATACTTCAAAATTAAGTTTTAGCGAAATTATTGCAACAATTACTGCTCCAAGAGTTGTAGCAAGTTATAAGGTCAGTTTCATAACTGCTTTCATAGCTTCACTTATTAATGCAGTAATGGGAGTTATTTTAGCATGGGTTTTAGTAAGGTATAAATTTCCTTGCAAAAGAATTTTAGATGGTATTATCGAATTACCTTTTGCTTTACCTACAGCAGTAGCAGGTATAGCATTAACAAGTTTAACTGCCGATAACGGTTTGGTAGGTAAGTTCTTTGCTAAGTTCGGTATCAGTATTGCCTATACAAAGGTAGGTATTACAGTAGCTTTAGTTTTTATAGGTATTCCATTTGTAGTAAGAGCAGTTCAGCCTATTCTCGAAAAACTGGACTCAACTTATGAAGAAACAGCCGGTGTACTTGGTGCTAGTAGAGTAAAAATATTTTGGAAAATTATTTTTCCTGAAATTTTCCCATCAGTGCTAACAGGCTTTGGTTTAGCATTTGGCAGATGCCTTGGTGAATATGGTAGCATAGTTTTCATAGCCGGTAATAAACCATTTGAAACAGAAATCACACCACTTATTATTATGTCAAAGTTACAAGAATTTGATTATTCGTCAGCAACTGCAATTGCACTTGTAATGCTGATAGTTTCATTCTTAGTACTATTCTTAGTTAACCTAGTTCAAATTCATAACACAAAAATTCTAAAGGGAGGTAGATAAAATGGAAAACAGTTCAAAAGGCTCAAAAGTAGTTAAGTGGGTGCTTATTGGAGTTAGCTTTCTTTTCATAGCAATTATGCTTATTCTACCTTTGATTACTGTACTGACAGAGGCATTTAAAGATGGCATAAAAGTCTTTTACCAAGCAGTAACAGATAAATATACAGTAGATGCAATTGTCTTAACACTTGAAGCAACAGGTATTGCAGTAATTGTAAATACTCTTTTCGGTATCTTTGCATCATGGTCAATTACTAAGTTTCAGTTTAAAGGTAAGAAAATTTTAACTACATTAATCGACTTACCGGTAACAGTTTCTCCTGTTATTGCAGGTTTGATTTTCGTATTAACATACGGTAGACAAAGTCCTATTTATCCAATACTTGATGCACTGCATATTAAGGTTATCTTTGCAGTACCGGGTATTATTTTAGCAACAGTATTTGTTACTTTCCCATTTATTTCAAGAGAGCTTATTCCTGTTCTTGAGTCACAAGGCAGTGATGAAGAAGAGGCAGCAGCTTTGATGGGAGCTAATGGTTTTACAATCTTTAGAAAGATAACTTTCCCTCATATTAAGTGGGCATTCCTTTATGGTGTTGTACTTTGTGCAGCAAGAGCAATGGGTGAATTTGGTGCAGTATCAGTTCTTTCAGGTCACTTGCGAGGAAGAACAAACACCCTACCATTACATGTAGAAATTTTGTTTAACGAATTTAAGTATGTACCGGCCTTTGCAGTTTCAGCAATACTTGTACTAATGGCTGTGGCAATACTTGTAATAAGAAGTGTTGTAGAATATAGAGGAAAGAAGGAACTATAAGATGTATGTTGAATTAAAGAATATTAACAAAACATATGGAGATTACCAAGCATCAAGTGATGTAAACTTCGGCATAGAAAAAGGCAAACTTATTGGCTTACTAGGTCCTTCCGGTAGTGGCAAAACTACAATCCTTCGTATGATTGCAGGACTTGAAAATCCCGACAGTGGTGAAATTATTATTGATGGTGAAGTTGTTAACAATATTCCTGCAAGTAAAAGAGGTATAGGCTTTGTATTCCAAAACTATGCACTGTTTAGATATATGACTGTTTTTGATAATATTGCTTTCGGTCTGAAAATTCAGAAAAAAAGTAAGAAGTATATTAGAGAAAGAGTAAAAGAACTTATTAAGTTAATCGGTCTTGAAGGTCTTGATAATCGTTATCCAAGTCAGCTTTCAGGTGGTCAAAGACAGAGAGTAGCCTTTGCAAGAGCATTAGCACCAAACCCACATTTACTTTTACTTGATGAACCTTTTGCAGCTATTGATGCAAAGGTTAGACAGGAACTTCGTTCATGGCTAAAAGAGATGATTCAAAAGCTTGGTGTTACAAGTATTTTTGTAACTCATGACCAAGATGAGGCAATTGAAGTAGCTGATGAAATCATCATTACTAATAAAGGCAGGATTGAACAAAAGGGAACACCTTTTGAAATTTACCAAAAGCCGGAAACTGCTTTTTCAGCAACATTCTTTGGCAAAACTTCTTTCCTAGAAGATTACACAAAGTTCAATACCTTTGAAATAATTGAAGGTGCAGAAAAAGCAATTGTAAGACCTGAATTTGTAAAAATTTATAAATATGGTGAAAAGCTAAAGTACAAGACTTCTGCTTCTATCGGTAAAGTTGTGAAAACTGCCTTTATGGGCGATAGAATAGAAATTACTGTTGAATGTAACGGTAGCACACTAGTTGCCACAAGAGGACTTGATGAACCTTCAGTTTCAGTAGGTGAGGAAGTAAGAGTGTTCCTATACAAAACTATTGTAACAGTTGGCAACAAAGCCCATATCCTAGATAACCTAGCACTAACAGAGGTTTCAATGGTTATCTAATATTGACAATAGTCACTGATAGTATTAAAATTTACATTAGAATTTTAAATGGGTGAAAATATTGAATTGTATTAGTCTTAACTATAAGCAAATTAAACTTGATATTAGAAAGTCATTTGCTTTTGATGATAATGTAAAACTAAATATTATGAAACAACTTACACTGGGTGACAAAATCACCCAGTGCATTTTACTATGTACTTGTAACCGTACAGAAGTTTATTTTGACGGTAGTAAAAAGTACTTTGATTATGTAATAAATGTATTGTCACAGTATTCTAATGTGTCAAAAGATGCAATCAAAAAGTACGCTATGTTCTTTGAAAATGAAAAAGCTACTTTCCATCTTTTTAAAGTAACAAGTGGAATTGACTCAATGGTTATGGGTGAGGATGAAATCCTTAGCCAAACAAGAAGTGCATATATGTTCTCTAAAAATAATAACTTTACAAGTTATGAATTCAATATGATTTTCCAAAAGTCATTTGAATGTGCAAAGATTATTAAGAATGAAACACCTTTATCCACAACATCAATTTCAGTAGCTACATTAGTAGGTAATGTTGTGTCAAAATTAGGGGATAACACAAATGTACTTGTAATTGGTGCAAGTGGTAAAATCGGGACAACAGTTGTAAAAAATCTTCTTTCACATAAAAATATAAATGTAAAAATAACTATAAGAGAACACAATAAGCAACTGTCAACTGTTGATGATAATATTGAGGTTGTACCTTATAATGATAGATATAATTATATTAACAATTCTGATTGTATTGTAAGTGCTACAAAAAGTCCTCATTATACTATTACTAAGTATGATGTTGATAATAGTGATATTAATACAAAGTCAAGACTGCTTATTGACCTTGCAGTACCACCTGATATTGACAGTGAACTTGACGGTTACAATGGTTTTTCAATTTTAAATATTGACCACTTTGAAGAAATAGCAAATTACAATAATAAAATCAAAGAGTCAGGTGTTGAGTCAGCGTTGAAAATTATCGGCAGTGAAATTGATGAACTAAAGAAAGATATTATCTTTCATTCATTTTTACCTAAGATGAAGAATATGGATGATAAAGAGAAGAAAGTTATTTATAAGATGAAGTCAAATTTATCTTCAAAGTCATTTGAAGAATTTATTTCAGTATATGAGAAAGAGAGTTAGTATGGGGTATTTTCCATTTTTTGTAGATGTAGAAAATCAAAATTGCCTTGTTGTAGGTGGTGGTGTGGTAGCTTTGAGAAAGATTGAAAAGTTACTGCCTTTTAACCCAAACATTACTGTTGTTTCTCCTAAAGTACATAAAGAAATTTTATCAATAAAAAATATAAATATAATTAAGAGAAAATTTGATTTTAATGATTTAAAAGAAAAATCATTTGTAATTACTGCAACTGATGATAAAGTCCTCAATAAAGAGATTTATAATTCTTGTAAAGAAAATAATATTCCTGTAAATACTGTTGATGATAAGGATAATTGTTCCTTTATTTTTCCTGCACTTGCTAAGAATAAGGGTGTAACTGTTGCAATCTCAACATCAGGAAAAAGCCCTCTATACGCAAAGTATCTTCGTAAAAAGATAGAAAACTTAATCCAAGATAGCGAAAGTATAGTTGATAACCTAAGCAAATACAGAGAGAAAATTAAGAATGAAATTTCTTTAGAAGAAAATAGAAAGGTAGCATTTGAAAAGCTACTTGAACATTCTCTAAGTAATGAAAGTATTACAGATGATTTAGTAGATAAGATAATTAAGGATTTGTCAGTATGAATATAAAGATAGGAACAAGAAAAAGTAAATTAGCACTTGCCCAAACTAATATGGTTGTAAATGAAATCAAAAAGTATTTTCCCTCAATTAATATTGAGGTAGTACATTTTACAACTAAAGGTGACAAAGTCCTTAATAAACCACTTATAAATATAGGTGGTAAAGGTGTCTTTGTAACAGAAATTGAAGATGCTTTATTAAATAAAGAAATTGATTTAGCAGTTCATAGTGCTAAGGATTTACCTTTACAGTTGCAAGATAATTTAACTATTTCTTCAGTTTTAAAGAGAGGAAATTACAGAGATACTTTAGTAACTGTTAAGGGTAAAGAAATAGATTTTTCAAGGGAAATTATAATAGGTACAGGCAGTAACCGTAGAAAATTAGCATTCAAAAATTTATATCCAAATGCTACTTTTAAGGATATTAGAGGTAATGTAGATACTCGACTTAATAAACTTTATAATGGTGAATATGACGGTATTATCCTTGCAATGGCTGGTCTTGAAAGATTAGATTTGTTAAGTGACAGTAGGTTTACTTTCACACCGTTTGACTATAAAGATTTTGTCCCTGCACCATGCCAAGGTATAATTGCTATTGAGTCAAGAAACAATGATTTAACAGAAATCTTATCTAAAATAAATCATAAAGATACCTTTTATTCGTTCCAAACCGAAAGACATATTTTAAACATTCTGAATGCAGATTGTGGAATGCCACTGGGTGCATATAGCTTTGTAGAAAGTAATAAAATCAATGTAGTGTATACAAGTGACAGTAAAGAGATAATCACAAAAAGTGATTTAATAGAAAATAGATTTAGCCTTGCAGAAAGTGTGGTGAGATAGTGGGAGTAGTATATTTAGTAGGTGCCGGTTGTGGTGATTATGACTTAATCACTATGAGAGGCTATGAACTAATCAAGAAGTGTGATGTTTTGGTTTATGATAGTCTAATAGACAGTAAATTCCTTGACTTTGTAAAGGATAATTGTGAAAAAATTCCTGTAGGCAAAAGAGCCGGTCAAAAAAGTGCAAAGCAAGAAGATATAAACAATATTCTAGTTACAAAAGGAAAAGAAAATAATATTGTTGTAAGACTTAAGGGTGGTGACCCATTTGTCTTTGGCCGAGGTGGAGAAGAAATTATTTCTTTAAAAGAAAATAATATTCCATATGAAGTAGTACCCGGAATTACTTCCTCAGTAGCAGTACCGGAGCTTTCAGGTATTCCTGTAACTCATAGAAAAACCGCAAGAAGTTTCACCGTAATTACAGGTCATACAAAGGATGATTTGTTACCTGAGAATATGGAGCATTTTGCAAAGTTAAAGGGTACATTAGTTTTTCTAATGGGACTAAATAATATTGAGAAAATTACCCAAAGTTTAATTGCAAATGGCAAAGATAAATCTACACCATCAGCAGTAATTTCAAATGGTGCAACTAAAAATCAAGTTGTAGTAAAAGGTACTTTGGAAAATATCGCAGAAAAAGTTAAAGAAAATAATGTAAAGTCACCGGCAATTATAATTGTGGGAGAAACTTCTTCCTATGACTTTTCAAGAACAATTAAACTTCCACTTGACAATACCTCAGTTACAGTAACAGGTACTAAAAGATTTTCAGAAAAATTACAACAGAAACTTTATGAAAAAGGTGCGTCAGTAACCCACCTAAATTATCTAAAGGTAGAAAAGTATAACCAAAATAGAAATTTAGAAAATGCACTAAAGAATTTATCTGACTATTCTTTAATAGTGCTGACAAGTATTAACGGTGCAGAAATTTTCTTTGAAAAGTTAATTGAATATAAGATTGATGTACGAAAATTATCCAACATTAAGTTTGCAGTAATAGGCTCAGGTACTGCCAAAACTATGGAGAACCATGGTATTATTCCTGACCTAGTACCGGCAGAATTTACTTCATTGGCACTGGGTAACTTAATTGCAAAAACCTATGAAAACGGAAAAGTCCTAATCCTGAGAGCAGAGAAAGGCTCAAAGGACTTAACAGAAGTTTTGTCAAAAAATAATATTGACTATGATGATATAAAGACTTATGATGTAATTAACAGTAGCAAAAGTATGGAAAAGGAAGTAACAACCGACTACATTACTTTTGCAAGTTCTTCCGGTGTAGAAGAATTTTTCAAAAACAATTTTACAATATCAGAGAGAACTAAGATTGTTTCAATCGGTAACATAACTTCAAAGTCACTACTAAAGCATAATGTAAAGGACTTTATAACTTCACAAGTTGCCGATACAAATGGTCTTTTAAGTGCTATAATTAATGATGTGAAATTTAGGAAATAGAGGAATAGAAAATGGAAAGAATGAGAAGACTTCGTCAGTCAAAAGCAATTCGTTATATGGTGGAGGAAACAAGAGTTAACAAAAAGGATTTAATCTATCCTATCTTTGTTGCTGAAGGTGAAAATATCAAAACACCTGTTAACTCAATGCCCGGTGTTTATCAGTATTCAATAGATAACCTTGACCCAATTTTAAAGGAAATAAATGATAGCAAAATTTCAGGACTTTTAATTTTCGGTGTACCTAAACATAAGGATGAAGTAGGTTCATCAGCTTATGACGACAACGGTATTACCCAAAATGCCATTAGATATATTAAGTCAAAGTACCCTAATATGATTGTTGTTGCAGATGTATGTTTATGTGAATACACTTCTCATGGTCATTGTGGTGTAGTAGACGGTGATGAAATTCTAAACGATGCAACATTACCACTACTTTGCAAAATGTCAGTTAGCCTAGCAAAAGCAGGTGCAGATATTATTGCACCGTCAGATATGATGGATGGTAGAGTAGAGGCTATCAGAGACAGCCTTGACCATAACGGCTTTATAAACACACCGATTATGGCTTATAGTGCAAAGTTTGCATCAGCATATTATTCACCCTTTAGAGATGCAGCAGATTCTTGCCCACATTTTGGTGACAGAAAGTCATATCAAATGAATGTTACAAACGGTAGAGAGGCTTTAAGAGAAATTTTAGCCGATGACTATGAAGGTGCTGATATGTTAATGGTAAAACCTGCTTTAGCTTTCCTAGATATTATTGCCAAAGCTAAGGAATATACCAACAAACCTATTGTTACTTATAATGTTAGTGGTGAGTATTCAATGGTAAAAGCAGCAGCACAAAACGGTTGGATTGATGAAAAGAAAATCGTAATGGAAAATATGATTGGAATGAAAAGAGCCGGTGCTGATATTATTATTACATATCACGCATTAGATGTAGCAAAATGGCTTGATGAAGAGGAATAATATGATTACTACAAATTCAGAAAATTTATATAATGAAGCACAAAAGTTTATGCCCGGTGGTGTAAACAGTCCTGTAAGAGCTTGTCGCTCAGTAGGCAGAACACCATTGTTTATTGATAAAGCAAAGGGCAGTTATATTTATGATGTTGACGGAAATAAATATATTGACTACATTTGTTCTTGGGGTCCTAATATTTTAGGTCATTGTAGGGAAGAAGTTATTAATGCAGTTAAAGCAACTTGTGACAAAGGACTAACATTCGGTGCTTGTCATAAGGGAGAAATTACTTTAGCAAAGTTAATTCAAAAGCACTTCCCATCAATGGAAATGTTGCGACTTGTTAATTCCGGTACAGAAGCAGTTATGAGTGCCATCAGAGCAGCAAGAGGCTATACAGGCAAGGACAAGATTATTAAGTTTGAGGGTTGCTACCACGGCCATTCCGATGGATTACTAGTAAAGGGTGGTTCAGGACTTTTAACAAACTCAATCCCTAATAGTGCCGGTGTACCAAAGGGTTACACAGATACAACCTTACTTGCAAAGTACAATGATGAAAATTCTGTAGAAGAATTATTCAATGCTAACAAAGGTGAAATTGCTTGTGTTATTGTAGAGCCTTGTGCAGCTAATATGGGTGTTGTACCACCAAAGGAAGGCTTTTTACAGTTCCTAAGAGATATTACAAAGAAAAATAATGCACTTCTGATTTTTGATGAAGTTATTACAGGTTTTAGACTTTCAATAGGTGGTGCTCAAAAGTATTACAATATAACACCTGACCTTACTACACTTGGTAAAATTGTTGGTGGTGGTATGCCACTTGCAGTTTATGGTGGTAAAAGGGAAGTAATGGAGTGTGTTGCACCACTAGGCTCAGTATATCAAGCAGGTACACTTTCAGGTAATCCGGTAGCAGTTACTTCCGGTATAGAAACTATCAAGATTCTTGAAAATAGTGTATCTGAGTATGATGTACTAAATGAAAAGTCAGCAAAGATTGAAAAAACTATGAAAGAAATAGGTCTTAATGTTAACAGAGTAGGTTCAATTATGACACCATTCTTTACTGACAAAATGGTTATTGACTACGATACAGCAGTAACTTCAAATACAGAAAATTTTGCAAAGTTTTTTAACCATATGCAAAGTAACGGTATCTATTCAGCACCATCACAGTTTGAAGCAATGTTTGTTTCAATGGCTCATTCCGATGAAGATATTGATTACACTTGTGATGTAATTAAATCATTTAAGCTATAATGAATTTTATATAACAAAAAAGTGGGGACTACTTATTAATTTAAGCAGTCCCCATTTTTAGGAGTATAATAGTAGATTAAATATAATACATAAACTCAGATTCTTTTTTACCACTCTTCTGTTTACACATTTCTGTAATATCAGAAAGAGTAATTTTTTCTGTAAAATTCTGAAGAAAAGCAGTAATGTTATCCCAAACTTCTGACTTTAAGGTTTTTACAATGACAGAGTCTTCATTAACATTATAGAAGTTTACATTTTCAAGTACAGAAATATCAAGTGTATCAATAATTTCCTTTAATGTGATTTCATCACTTGGTCTTGCAATGTTATATCCACCACGAGAACCTTTGATACCTCTAATCAAATTACCTTGTCTGAGAATTGTCATTATCTGTTCAAGGTATTTGCTTGATATGTTGTGTCTTTGAGAAATGCTATACATTGTAACTGCCTCATTCTTGCCGGAGTTAAGAGCAATATCTACAAGAGCAATAATTCCAAATTCAACTTTAGTAGAGATTTTCATACAAATCCTCCCTTCTTACAATACATACAATACATATCAACTTACTAGTATTATAACACACCTTATTTTTATATTCAATATGGTAGTTTTCAGTATTAATCACGAAGAATTTTGTGGAAATAAAGAAAATTATGTATAAATTACTGAAAATACACTAAACCTATTGAAATAATAGGATTACTATATTATAATAACTACAAAATCTACTGAAAACGTAGGAAATAAAAATTAGTGGGTGATATAATGAAGTTCAATACTAAGTTACTTCATAAGGGTTTTAATGGCGACAAAGAAACCGGAGCAACAGTAACCCCAATTTATCAGGTAAGTGCTTTTAAGCATGAGTCACCTGAAAAACTGGAAAAGGTTTTTAACAACACTGCTCCGGGTTTTGCTTATACAAGAATTAGTAACCCTACAGTTTCTTCTTTTGAAAATCGAATAACTGCAATAGAAAATGGTATAGGTACAGTTGCTTGTGCCTCAGGTATGGCAGCAGTTACAATGTCACTACTAAACATTTTGCAGTCAGGGGATGAAGTTATTGCAGGTTCAGGACTTTTTGGTGGAACAATTGATTTGTTCGGTGACTTAAGTAGTTTTGGAATCAATACTAAATTTGCAAAGCATATTACAGTTGAAGATGTAGAACCTTTAATAACTGATAAGACAAAAGCAATTTTTGCTGAGCTAATCGGTAATCCTGCACTTGATATTGTAGATATTAAAAGTGTGGCTTCTTTAGCACACAGTAAGGGTATTCCTCTTATTTTAGACAGTACAACAGCAACACCTTATCTTATCAATCCATTTAAGTATGGTGCTGATATAGTTATTCATTCATCATCAAAGTACATTAACGGTGGTGGTAACTCAATCAGTGGTGTAATTGTTGACAGTGGTAATTTTAAATGGGATTATGAAAAGTATCCTAACTTAAAGGAATATTCAAAGTATGGCAAGTTTGCTTATTTAGCAAAATTAAGAAATGGCATTTGGAGAAACACAGGTTGTTGTCTTTCACCAATGAATGCCTTTATGAATAGTGTAGGCCTTGAAACTTTAGGTTTAAGAATGGAAAGACTTTGTAGTAACTCCTATAAACTTGCAAAGTTTTTTGAAGACGAAACTCCTCTTGAAGTTAACTATCCCGGTCTAGAGAGTAGTCCTTATTACTCTTTAGCCAAGAAGTACTTTAACGGCAAGGGTGGTGCTATTGTAACAATCCGTACTGGAGGCAAGGAAAAAGCATTTAAATTAATGAATAACTTGCAAATTCCTTCAATAGCGACTAATATAGGAGATACGAGAACCTTGGTAATTCATCCGGCCAGTACAATTTATATACACAATACACCGGAACAAATGGAAAATGCCGGTGTGTATGATGATACAATCAGAATTAGTGTTGGCATTGAAGATATTGAGGATCTTATAGATGACTTTAGTCAGGCTATAAAAAATATTTAAGGTATTAATTAGGAGAAAAGGTATGGCAGTAGATTACAAAACCCTAAAAAAGGGTGGCTTTATGAGACAGAAGCAGAAGAACAATTTTTCACTTAGACTAAGAGTAGTTGGTGGTAACTTAACTGCAACCCAACTTGCAAAGGTTGCAGAAGTTGCAGAAAAGTACGGTGACGGTTATGTTCACCTAACTTCTCGTCAAAGTGTTGAAATTCCTTTCATAAAGCTTGATGATATTGAAGATGTAAAGAATGCTTTAGCAGAAGGCAATGTTGAACCCGGTGCTTGTGGACCGAGAGTCAGAACAATCACAGCTTGTCAGGGTAAAGAGATTTGTCCTAGTGGTTGTATTGATACATACGCTTTAGCTAAAGAACTTGATGAAAGATATTTCGCAAAGGAACTACCTCATAAGTTTAAGTTTGGTATTACAGGTTGCCAGAACAACTGTCTAAAGACAGAAGAAAACGACCTTGGTATCAAGGGTGGTATGAATGTAAGCTGGAGAGAAAGCGACTGTATTCATTGTGGACTTTGTGAAAAGGTTTGTAGAAGTAAAGCTATCACAATTGAAAATGATGAAATCAAGATTGATAAGTCAAAGTGTAACTTCTGTGGCAGATGTGTTAAGTCTTGTCCAACAGATGCTTACGATACAGTGGAAGGTTACATTGTTTCATTTGGTGGTCTTTTCGGTAACTCAATCAATAAGGGTGAAACAATCATTCCTTTCATTGACAACAAAGAAAAGTTACTTGAAATTTGTGACACAACAATTAATTTCTTTAACGAAAATGCAAACCCTGGAGAAAGATTTAAGTTTACACTTGACAGAGTAGGCAGAGAAAAATTTGTAGATAAGATTTTGGAGGTTTATAATGGCTGATTTTAAGATTGATGATACAGTAGATATTACTGATGTTGTTTGCCCAACAACATTTGTAAAGGTAAAGATTGCCCTTGAAGAACTGGAAGAAGGAGAAATCCTTTCAGTTAAGATGAACGACGGTGAACCTGTACAGAATGTACCAAGAAGTATCAAAGAAGAAGGTCATCAGATTCTAAAGCTAATTGATAACGAGGATGGTACTTATAACTTAATTGTTAAAAAGGTTGGTGATTAACTTGGCAACAAGAATTAGCAGTGACGATTTTGAAACACAGGTGCTTTTATCAGAAACACCGGTATTGACAGAATTTTATTCTGACAGTTGTATTCCTTGTAAGCGAATGTCACCATTACTTTCACAGATTGAAAGTCAGTATGGTGATAGCCTAAAGGTAGTAAAGGTTAACATTAACTTTGATGCCGAGTTAGCAAAAGAATACGGTGTGCTTTCAGTACCAACAGTAGTATTCTTTGATAAGGGTGAAGAAGTTGAAAGACTAAACGGTCTACAACCTAAAGACTCATTAACAGAAATTATTGATACATTAGTATAAAGGGGAACAATATAATGGTTATTACAGTAGCAGGAAACAAGAAAGAAGTAAAAGACGACCTAACAGTTGCACAACTAGTAGTTGATGAAAAGGTAGAAACACCTGAATATGTAACTGTAACAATCAATGATGAATTTGTTGAAAGTGGCACATTTGATACAACTGTTCTAAAAGACGGAGATACAGTTGAATTCCTATACTTCATGGGAGGTGGACAGTAATGGCGTTTACTAACGAACAGATTGAACGTTATTCACGCCATATCATCCTAAAAGAAGTTGGTGCAAAAGGCCAGAAGAAACTTCTTAATGGTAAGGTGTTGATTATCGGTGCAGGTGGCTTAGGTGCTCCTGTAGCAATGTACCTAGCAGCAGCCGGTGTAGGTACAATCGGTATTGCAGATGCTGATGAAGTTGACCTATCTAACCTACAAAGACAGATTATCCACGCAACTAAGGATGTTGGCAAACCAAAGGTTCAGTCAGCTAAAGAAACAATGGAAGAAATGAACCCTGATGTAAAGGTTATCACTTACCATACATTTGTTACAAGTGAAAACATTATGGACCTTATTAAGGACTATGACTTTATCATTGACGGTACAGATAACTTCCCGGCAAAATTCTTAATCAATGATGCTTGTGTAATGGCTAAGAAGCCTTTCTCTCATGCCGGTATCATTCGTTTCAAAGGTCAGCTAATGACTTATGTACCCGGTGAAGGTCCATGTTACAGATGTGTATTCAAGAATCCACCACCAAAGGATGCAGTTCCAACTTGTAAACAAGCCGGTGTTATCGGTGCAATGGGTGGTGTTATCGGTAGCCTACAGGCTATGGAAGCAGTTAAGTATCTATTAGGTGTTGGTGATTTGTTAACAGGTTACCTACTAACTTACGATGCACTAAAGATGGAATTTAGAAAGGTTAAGCTACCACAGGATACTCATTCTTGTGCAGTATGTGGTGACCACCCAACTATCACAGAATTAATCGACTACGAACAAGCTGAATGTGATGGTGTATTATAATTTATAAAAATTGAGGTTGTTATGATTAAACTATCAAAATCAGATTATAATAAAATACTAGACCATGCTATTAAGGACTTGCCTGATGAGGCTTGTGGCTTAATAGCCGGTACAGTTGAAGGTGAAGACAAAATCATCAAGAAGGTTTATCTTCTAACAAATATTGACCATTCCAACGAACACTTTTCTCTAGACCCAAAGGAACAGTTAATGGCAGTTAAGGATATGCGTCAGAACGGATTTGTGCCACTTGGCAATTGGCACAGTCATCCTGAGTCGCCTTCAAGACCTTCTGAAGAGGACAAGCGTCTTGCTTATGACAGCAAGGCAAGTTATATGATTCTTTCATTAATTGATAGAGAAAACCCTGTTTTAAACTCATTCCATATTGAAAATAACACTTCACAAAAGGAAGAACTTGTGATAGAATAATTGGAGGACTTATGTACGATATAGTTATTATAGGTAGTGGACCGGCAGGATTATCTGCTTCTGTATATGCAAAAAGAGAAATGCTCAATTCAATAGTAATAGAAAAGGAATTTATGGGCACAGGTCAAATTGCAGAAAGTGACCGAGTTGATAACTATATAGGTCTTTATGGCGAAAGTGGTTATGACCTTGGAGAAAAGTTTCGTGACCATGCCATAAAGCTGGGTACAGAGTTTGTTGAAGGTAAAGTGGAAAGTATCCTTAAACAAGACAATCATTATAAACTAAAACTTTCAAATGGCGAAAATATAGAAACAAAAACTATTATTTTAGCTACCGGTACAAGCCGTAGAAAGTTGGGAATTAAAGGTGAAAAGGAACTTACCGGTAAAGGTGTTACTTACTGTGCAATATGTGACGGTGCTTTTTATAAGGACTTGCCGGTTGCAGTAGTAGGTGGAGGAGATACTGCTTTACAGGATGCACTTTTACTTTCAAAAATTGCCTCTAAGGTATATTTAATCCATAGACGAGATGAATTTCGTGGAAACAAAATTCTCTCTGAAAAGGTTAGCAATACAGAAAATATTGAACTTGTACTTTCTTCTACACCAAAAGAAATTGTAGGGGAAAAGCAAGTGGAGAAAATCATTGTTACTAAAGATAACAGTGATAGAGAAATCATTGTGTCAGGTGTATTTGTTGCAGTTGGCAGTGTTCCAAATTCAGATTTATTAAAAGAACTGGTAAAGTTAGATAATGGCTATGTTGTAGCATCAGAAGACGGTGTTACCTCAGCAGATGGTATTTTTGTTGCAGGTGATGTTCGTACCAAGAAGTTGCGACAGGTAGTTACAGCAGTATCAGACGGTGCAAATGCAGTAATGTCTGCTGAAGACTATTTGCTAAAAAGTAACTTGTAAATATCGGGAGAAGAGAGTTAACTATGAGAATAGAAAATTTACAAACTGATGTTCTGATAATTGGTGGTGGCACTGCCGGATGTTATGCAGCACTGACTATCTCAGAACATAGTGATGCAAAAGTGCTTATTTGTGAAAAAGCACATATCAAGAGAAGTGGTTGCCTTGCAGCAGGTGTTAATGCACTTAACGCTTATATTGTAGAGGGCAGAACTCCTCAAGACTATGTTGATTATGCCAGAAAAGATGCTGACGGTATTGTAAGAGGTGACTTGTTGCTTACAATGTCCGAAAGACTAAATAGTGTAACAGAAAGACTGGAAAAGCTTGGTCTTGTTATTCTAAAAGATAAAGAGGGTAAGTATGTTACAAGAGGTAACAGAAACCTAAAAATCAATGGTGAAAACATTAAGCCTATTTTGGCTGATGCAGTAAATGAATTGGATAATGTTACTGCTCTTAACAGAGTTAACATTACTGATTATGCAGTAGAAAATAACCACATTAACGGTGCTTTTGGTATTGGTATCGAGAATGATACATTCTATGTTATCAAAGCAAAAGCAGTTATTATAGCAACCGGTGGTGCAGCAGGTCTTTACAAGCCTAACAACCCGGGTTTCTCACGACACAAAATGTGGTATCCACCATTTAATACCGGTGCAGGTTTTGCAATGGGTATCAATGCCGGTGCTGAAATGACAACATTTGAAATGCGTTTCATTGCACTAAGATGTAAAGATACAATTGCTCCTACAGGTACATTAGCTCAGGGTGTTGGTGCTAAACAGATTAATTCACTTGGTGAAGTGTATGAAACTAAGTACGGTATTACAACATCTCAAAGAGTTTACGGTACAGTAAACGAAAACCTAAACGGTAGAGGTCCTTGTTATTTACAGACAGAGGGCATAACAGAAGAACAAGACGAATCTTTGCTAAAGGCTTACTTAAATATGGCACCATCTCAAACCATTAAGTGGATTGAAAGTGGCAAGAACCCTAGTCAGCAGAATGTTGAAATTGAGGGTACAGAACCTTACATAGTTGGTGGTCATACAGGAAGTGGATATTGGGTAGATACTAACAGAAAGACTACTATTGATGGACTTTATGCAGCAGGTGATGTTGCAGGTGGTTGTCCTCAAAAGTATGTTACAGGTGCATTAGCCGAAGGCGAAATTGCAGCACTTTCTGTAGTTGAATATATCAAAGATAAAAATGTTGCTACTATTGATGATAAGGTAGTTAACAACCACATTGATGAGGTGGAAAACTTCCTAAAAGATAAACATTGTAAGTTTACTACCGAACAACTGGAAGAGGCTATGCAGACAGTAATGGACTCTTATGCCGGTGGTATCAAAACAAATTATCGTTTCAACGAAAAGCAACTTGAAATAGCAGATTACAAAATCAAGCAGTTAATGGAACTTTCAAAGGATTTGTATGCAGAAGATTTCCAAGAACTAATGTATATTTACGAACTGAGAGAAAGACTTACTGTTTGCAGAAGTGTAATCGCTCACCTAAAAGCAAGAAAAGAAACTCGTTGGCATAGCTTTGCAGAAAATCTTGATTACCCTGAAAAGGATAATGAACATTGGAACAAGTATGTTAACTCTATTCTTGAAGATGGTGAAATTAAGATTATTACAAGAGAATTAGTGGAGGAGGGTACAAACTATGAGCATTTCAATTGATAAAGATAAATGTATCGGTTGTGGTAAGTGTAGAAATGTTTGTCCCGGTACACTAATCAAAATGGATGAAAACAAAAAAGCATATATAAAGTATCCAAAAGATTGTTGGGGATGTACTTCCTGTATTAAGGAGTGTCCTGTCTATGCAATTAACTTTTTCTTAGGTGCAGACATTGGTGGTATGGGTAGCAATGTCCATACAGAAAAAGAAGGAGATATTCTCCATTGGATAATCAATAAACCTGATGGCAAAACAATAAACATAGATATTAATCAGAAAGAGTCAAATAAGTATTAAAGAGGAAAGAAGGAAAGATTATGAGTTATGATTCACATCTTGATGCTCTTGAAGCAGAAGCAATTTACATAATGAGAGAGGTTGCAGCAGAGTGTGAAAAACCGGTAATGCTTTACTCAATCGGTAAGGATAGCTCAGTTATGCTACACCTTGCTATGAAAGCTTTCTATCCTGAGAAACCACCATTCCCATTCCTACATGTTGATACAACATGGAAGTTTAAGGAAATGATTGAGTTCCGTGATAGAATTGCTAAGAAGTATGGCATTGATATGCTGGTTTATACTAACCAAGATGGTGTGAAACAGGGTATTAACCCATTTGACCATGGTTCATCTTATACAGATATTATGAAAACTCAGGCTTTAAAACAAGCCCTAAATAAATACGGCTTTACTGCTGCTTTTGGTGGTGGTCGTAGAGATGAAGAAAAGTCACGTGCTAAGGAAAGAATTTTCTCATTCCGTAACAAGGCACAGGCTTGGGACCCTAAGAATCAGCGTCCTGAAATGTGGAAACTTTACAACACAAAGATTGAAAAAGGCGAATCAATCCGTGTATTCCCAATTTCAAACTGGACAGAAAAAGATATTTGGCAGTATATTAAGAGAGAAAATATTGAGATTGTTCCTCTTTACTTTGCTGATGTTCGTCCTGTTGTTGAGAGAGATGGTAACCTAATTATGGTTGATGATGACCGTATGCGTCTAAAAGAAGGCGAAAAGCCAATGATGAAGTCAGTTAGATTCAGAACGCTTGGCTGTTATCCACTAACAGGTGGTGTAGAATCTACTGCTCATACTCTTGACGAAATTATTGACGAAACATTAAGTGCAGTATCATCAGAAAGAACTTCCAGAGTTATTGACAATGAGGCTGCCGGTAGTATGGAAAGAAGAAAGAGAGAGGGATATTTCTAATGAAAGGTTTACTAAAATTTATTACTTGTGGTAGTGTTGATGACGGTAAGTCCACTCTAATCGGTCATATTCTTTATGACTCAAAGCTACTATATGCAGACCAAGAAAAAGCCCTTGAACTAGACAGTAAGGTTGGTTCAAGAAACGGCAAAATTGACTATTCACTTCTTCTTGACGGTCTAATGGCAGAGAGAGAACAGGGTATCACAATTGATGTAGCATACCGTTACTTTACAACAGATAACCGTTCTTTCATTGTTGCCGATACTCCGGGTCACGAAGAATATACTCGTAATATGGCAGTTGGGGCATCATTTGCCGATCTTGCAGTTATTCTAATTGACGCTTCACAAGGTGTTCTTGTACAGACAAGAAGACATGCAAGAATTTGCTCACTAATGGGTATTAAGTATTTTGTTTTTGCAGTAAACAAGATGGACCTTGTAAAGTATGACAAAGCTACTTTTGATAAAATCACAGACCAAATTAACGAACTAAAGGCTGAACTAGACCTTGAAAATGTTGTTATTATCCCACTATCAGCTACTGAGGGTGACAATATTACTGTTAAGTCAGAGAACATTCCTTGGTATGATGGCAAGACACTTCTTGATTATCTTGAAACTGTTGATATTAAGTCATCAGATAACGAAAAAGGTTTCTATATGCCTGTACAGAGAGTATGCCGTCCTGACCATACATTCAGAGGTTTTCAGGGACAAATTGAGTCAGGTGAAATTTCTGTCGGTGATGAAATCACAACACTTCCAAGTAATGAAAAAGCAAAGGTTAAGCAGATTCTTGTTGTTGATAAAGATAGCAAAACTGCAAAGGTTGGTCAACCCGCTACAATTACACTTGATAAAGAAGTGGATGTATCAAGAGGTTGTGTACTAACTAAAGATTCTGAAATCGGTGTATATAAGAAGTTAAGAGCTTCACTTCTATGGATGGATGATAATACACTAACAGAAGGCACTGACTACCTTGTAAAGCTAGGTACAAAGACTATTCCTGCTATTGTTACAAAGATTGAATATGCAGTTGATGTAAATACAGGTGAACATATTCAGAAGGATGAACTAAACAAGAACGAAATTGCTCTATGTGACATTCTTCTAACTGAACCTATTGTTGTAGATAAGTTTGATAACCACAAAACTCTGGGTGAACTTATCCTTATTGACAGAGTTACAAATATGACATCAGCTTGCGGTGTTGTAGAAGAAACTCTTGAAAAGGCTGATTACGGCACACATAAAGCATCATTTAAGAAAGGTGAAGTTGAAGCCAGAGGCGATATTTTTGAAGAATTCTATTATGACTCAGCTAGTCAGAATGTTCTAAAGTATCAGCCTGTTAACAACACTTATTCTGTTGGTGATACTATTCCTACTGTTGGTGACTCTTATAATTACCCTGATAGCTTTGACATTATCGTACTAAGAGATAGTGTTGCTGTTAAGGTTAGAGATAAGAAGATTACAGAGATTATCCCAACTTCTGAATATCAGTATGGTAATGTACCTGTAGTTAACGGCAGAGGCTTTGAAGTAAATGCATCTTCTGATGAAGATATTAAGTCATTCTTAGCAGAATATAAGGCTTACGAAGAAGATAATAATAATGACTTCTTTACTAAGTGGCTAGACTTTGATACATACCGTAAGGTTGTTTTCAGCGTAAAGTAAGTTTTTCTGTAACAAGAAATTAAGATTATCTAAAATGGATTATCTGAAAATGATTATCTAATAATTAAAATTATTTTCAATTAAATAGAATAATTGTTTCTCTAAATTGCTGATGTATTTTGCATCAGCAATTTTTTATGCCTGATTTTATTTGACTCTAATAATTTCAATAATTAAAATAATGATAACAATTTGTTGGAGGTAAATAACTTGAAAGAAAAATTGGCTCTATAATAAATGTTGGGGTAAGAAAAATAGAGCCTACGAAAAAATATAAAAAAGTAGAGCATAAATTTGAAAAATCCGTTAAAATGGAATTGACAAAAAACCAGAACGGAGGTCAAAATTATGCTCTACATTCATTTTATCGAAAAGCTAACAGGATTGCAAGGCATAACAATAAATAACATTGAAAGCAATGAAATAGCAAAGAACCACTTAATCAAAAAGGAAAAGTGCAGAGAATCATATTTCAATTACTATACTTCCTATGAATGGGGTAAACCTCAGTATTATGACTTGTGTGTAAATACAAGCAGTATGGATTTAGATGATTTGGTTCATCATGTAGAATCTTATATTAATACGAATATAAGTAATCATATTGGAAAAAAGTAATAGATATAAAGGCTAAGGAGAATTTTCTATGAGAAGGTTCTCCTTATAGCCATATCATAAATAAAATGAAAATAGAGGAATTGTTATGAGTTCAATTTTTATAATTATTGCAGGTATATTGTGGGGGATAATCTCAGTATTTGTCACATCTCTAAAGTCAATAGGTTTTTCTTCAATGGAAGTAGTAGCCCTAAGAGTTATCTTTTCAGCAATTATTTTATTAATATACCTACTAGTTACTGATAGAAGTAAATTGAAAATAAAGCTAAAGGATATACCTCTATTTTGTGGTACAGGTATTTGCAGTATAGTGTTCTTTAATTTTTGTTATTTTCAGTCAATAGAAATTATTGGTGGTGCAGCAATTCCGGCATTGTTGCTTTATACTGCTCCTATATTTGTTATGTTTATGTCACTGTTTTTATTTAAAGAAAATATAACAGTAAAGAAAGTTATTTCACTTTTAGTAACTATTCTTGGAATGTGTTTTTTGACAGGTGTGTTTTCCGGTAAAGAAACCATTACACTAGAAGGTTTTTTATATGGTTTAGGAGCAGGTTTTGGTTATGCACTTTACAGTATTTTGGGAAAGTTCTTATTGAAAAAATATGACTCTATGACTATTACAACATATACATTTGTAGTGGCATCTGTAGCAGTAATTCCGTTTTCAGGGATAATCAAAGACTATAATTTAATGCTAAATACAGAAAGCCTTTTGTGGTCACTGGGTCTAGCTTTAGTATGTACAATTTTACCTTTTATTTTATATACAAAAGGTCTACTGAAGATTGAGGCAGGCAAGGCGTCAATCGTTGCAACAGTAGAACCATTTGTAGCTGCAATAATTGGTGTAACAGTATTTAGCGAAAGTATAACAGTAGAAAAAATTATAGGTATGGTTTTAATTTTATTCGCAATCATACTTTTAAATATAAGAAAAGCAAAGTAATAATGTAATGGAGGTATTTGTATGGATATAAAAAATGTTATCAATCAGTATTATGATATGGTTCATAAAATTGCTTATAGCAAAACTCAAAGTGTTAATGATGCTGACGATTTAACACAAGAAGTATTTTTAAAATATCTTCAGTCAGACAAAAAGTTTGATAGTGATGATCATATTAAAAATTGGTTAATAAGGGTTACAATCAATACCTATTTCCATAAAAAAGGCAAAGAAAAATTAAAACTTAATGGCAGAAAAATTCCGGCAGAAAATCTTGAAGTGGAAAATTATTGGACAGAAATTGATGATACACTTGATGTCCAAGATTGTGAAATGGTAATGACAAAGTATTGTATGAGTTGTTTTGGCAAACCTGAATTTGAAAAGTATCTTCAAACTATGGATATAGATACTATAATGATTGCAGGTGTAACTGCCTCAGGTGCAATTAGATATACTGTAATGGATGCCCACTGTAGAGGTTATAATGTTATTGTAGTAAAAGATGCAATAGCCGATAGAATCCCCGGGAGCAGTATATTGGAATTTGTTTGATATGGAAATGAACTTTGCCAAGACTATGTCAACAGATAATGCAATTAAACTAATTGAGCAGTATTCATAAGAAAACCTCCCTAATGTTTTAACAATAGGGAGGTTATTTTAATCAAAAAATTCATTTTTTAGTAGCAATTTATATTTGCCTGAAAGTTTATCGTCAATTTCCATTTTGTTATGAATATAAACACTTTGTACAAGTCCAACACCGAAGAACATTGACATTGCAGATGTACCACCTTGTGAGAAGAATGGAAGTGTAATACCTACAACAGGCAAGAATCCAAATACCATTCCAAGGTTAATGATTGTTTGAGTTGTCAGCATACCGAAAAGACCATAACAAATGCACCTACCGGCAATATCCTTTGATTTTATGGCAATTACAATAATCTTAACCATCAGTAAAACCAGAATTAGTATAAGCACAATGCACCCAACAAATCCCAATTCTTCACCGGCTACAGTAAAGATAAAGTCATTCTGTTGTTCAGGCACAATGTTGTTCTGTACTCTAGTACCTTTTCCGATTCCTGAACCGAATATTCCACCTGATGCAATAGAAACCTTACCTTGATATTGTTGCCAACCATAGTCAGTTAGTGCATTACCGTCAAGGTCAAACAGTGCAAGTATTCTGTTTCTGTGTTCATCATTCATTACAAAGCTCCAAATAAACGGAATACAGATGACCACTGCACCTAAAGCAATAGCAAAATATCTTAACTGTACACCGGCAGTAAATGCCATAATAGCAAACATCATTAAGAAAATTAATGCAGAACCGTCATCACCTTGAAAGTGAATAATAACAATAGGTATCATTGCATGAATAAATAAAAGTAATACACCTTTAATATTCTTAATAAGACCATTATCCACAGTATAAGCAAGGTGCTTAGAAAAAGTGATAATAAAGCAAATTTTCATTAATTCCGATGGCTGAAATGTCATACCACCGGGTAGCCTAATCCAAGCAGTATCATCAGTACCGGTAACTGTAATACCGAATAAAAATACAGATACTGCAAGTAGTATCCCAACAATAGTCCAAATGTACCAATATTTCAAAAGATTAATGTAATCAATAACAGAAAAAATTATTGCTCCTAAAATACCAATACCTACTGCAATAATCTGAGATTGTAAGTAGTTTGAGTCAGTAGCCCTCTGCAAACTATAAATCAAAATAAAGCTATATACGGTAGCACTTAGTGTTAAAAGCCATAACAACTTGTCTGTATTTGCTATGTAATCTTTAATAGAGTGTATTAAGTTTTTTATCTGTGCCACCACCTTTCTAAAATATTATAATAAAAAAATATGTCATAATCAAGAATTTATTGAAATAACTGATTTATATTTCTTTTAAGACAATTTATTATTACTACTTCTATGATATAATCAAAATGTTAATTTAGTATTCAAATTTGATATAAGGAGAGTTGTTATGCTAACAGATATTGAAATTGCACAACAGGCTAAACTAAGACTTATTAAAGATGTTGCATCTGACATTGATATTAATGAAGATGAACTGGAATTTTATGGTAAATATAAAGCTAAACTTTCTGATGAACTTTCAGAAAGAGTTAGCAAGAATAAAGACGGTAAACTTGTTCTTGTAACTGCTATTAACCCAACACCTGCCGGTGAAGGTAAAACAACTACTTCAGCAGGTTTAGGTCAGGCTATGGCTAAAATCGGCAAGAAGGCAATTATTGCATTAAGAGAACCTTCCCTAGGTCCTGTATTTGGTATCAAGGGTGGTGCAGCAGGTGGTGGTTATTCACAGGTTCTACCTATGGAAGAAATTAACCTACACTTTACAGGTGATATGCACGCTATCACTTCAGCTAACAACCTGCTATGTGCTATGCTTGATAACCATATGCAACAAGGCAATGTTCTTGGTATTGACCCAAGAAGAATTCTATTTAAGAGATGTCTTGATATGAATGATAGAGCACTTAGAAATGTTGTTATCGGTTTAGGTGGCAAGGTTAACGGTGTACCAAGAGAAGACGGTTTCATCATTACTGTTGCATCAGAAGTTATGGCTATCCTATGTTTAGCAAATGATATTTCTGATTTAAAGAAAAGATTGGGCAACATTCTTGTTGCTTATACATATGACGGAAATCCTGTGTTCTGTAAGGATATTAAGGCTGACGGTGCTATGACTGCACTATTAAAGGATGCTCTAAAGCCTAACCTAGTACAGACACTAGAGGGTACACCTGCTATTATGCATGGTGGTCCTTTTGCAAATATTGCTCATGGCTGTAACTCAGTAAGAGCAACAAAACTTGCACTAAAGCTAGGTGACTATTGTATCACAGAAGCAGGTTTCGGTTCTGACTTAGGTGCTGAAAAGTTCCTAGACATTAAGTGTAGATATGCCGGTATTGCTCCATCATGTATTGTTATTGTTGCTACTTGTAGAGCATTAAAGTATAACGGTGGTGTGCCAAAGGCAGAAGTTTCTGAACCTAACCTAGATGCACTAAAGGATGGTATTGTAAACCTAGGTGTTCATATTGATAATATGAACAAGTACGGTGTACCTGTAGTAGTTGCTATTAACCGTTTCTATACTGACTCAGATGAAGAATTAAAGTATATTGAAGACTATTGCCACCAAAGAGGTGCAGAGTTTGCACTTTCTGATGTATTCTGTGAAGGTGGTAACGGTGGTGTTGACCTAGCTAAAAAGGTTGTTGAAGCTTGTGAAAAGCCATCAGACTTTAAGTTACTATACGATAACGACTTAACAATTAAAGAAAAGATGAACCGTATTGCAACAGAAATTTACGGTGCAGATAAAGTTAACTACACACCACAGGCTGAAAAAGCTCTAAAGGATGTTGTTGCTTTAGGTGGTGACAAACTTCCTGTTTGTGTAGCTAAGACTCAGTATTCTCTATCTGATAATCCGGCACTTCTAGGAGCACCAAAGGGCTTTGATATTACAGTTAGAGATGTTAGAATTTCTAACGGTGCAGGTTTTGTAGTTGTTTATACAGGCAACATTATGACAATGCCGGGACTACCAAAAGTACCTGCAGCAAACAACATTGATGTTGACGAAAATAATGTAATTAGTGGATTGTTCTAATATGGAATATATAACTCATTCTGTTGAAGAAACAGAGAACCTAGCAAGTAAATTAGCCAAGAAACTAAAGGGTACAGAAGTAATTGCATTCTTTGGTGGCTTAGGTATGGGCAAAACTGCCTTTACCAGAGGTCTTTGTAAAGGTCTAAATTACTTTGACGGTGTACAAAGTCCAACATTTTCATTGGTAAATCAGTATAATGCAGATTATACTGTTTACCACTTTGATATGTACCGTATAAACACTTATGACGATTTGTACAGTACAGGATTTTTTGATTATCTTGACACAGGTATTCTTGTTATTGAGTGGAGCGAAAATATAGAAAATGCTTTACCTGATGACTATATCAGTGTTGAAATCAAAAAGGGCGAAAATGATGACGACAGAATTATTAAAATTGAAGGAATTGAACTTTAATGAAAATTTTAGGTATTGATACTTCAGCCAAAACATCTTCAGTAGGTATTGTTGAGGATGGTAAGGTAGTAGATGAAGTTTTTGTCAATGAGGGTTTAACTCATAGTGAAACAATAATGCCTATGATTGACAAATTACTAAAACAAAATAGCATAAGTGTTGATGATATAGATGCCTATGCAGTTAATAACGGTCCGGGTTCTTTTACTGGTGTTAGAATAGGTGTTGCAGTAGTTAAGGGTATGGCTTTTAAGGATAACAAAGATTGTTATGAAGTTTCTACACTTGACTCTATTGCTTATAACTGTATTGATAAAGAAGGCAAAGTTGTTTCTTGTATTGATGCAAGAAGAAACCAGGTCTTTAATGCAGTTTATTCTGTATCAAAGGGTAAACTTACAAAAGAAGTTAATGACCGTTCAATACTTATTAAGGATTTGTACGAAGAACTTAAAGATGTAGAAGAAAATATTTATTTTGTCGGTGATGGTCAAGATAAAGTACTTGATTATTTCTCAGAAAATGATATGCTTAAAGAGAACTTTAAGTTTCCGGAATATTTAGAAAATGTTCAGAGAGGTACTAATACTGCTATGATTGCTTATAATAATCAGTCTAGTAAGAAGAAAGGTAAGGATATTTTGCCTCAGTACCTAAAGCTAACTCAAGCTGAACAAGAATTAAGAAAGAAGAGGGAAAAGTAATGATAGCTATTGGTTGCGATCACGGTGGACTAGATATTAAAAATGCAGTAATCGAATACCTAAAGAAGAATGGTATTGAATACAAGGATTACGGTTGTTATACATCAGAAAGTGTTGATTACCCTAAGTATGCTTATAAAGTAGCTACAGCAGTAGCAAATAAAGAAGCTGAACTGGGTATCCTATGTTGTGGTACAGGTATCGGTATCTCTATTGCAGCAAACAAGGTTAAGGGTATCAGAGCAGCAGTTGTTAGTAATGAATTCTGTGCAGAAATGACTCGCCGTCATAACGATGCAAATATCCTATGTATGGGTGGCAGAGTTATTAACGAAGAACAGGCAGTTAAATTTGCTGATATTTTCTTAAACACACCATTTGAAGGTGACAGACACAACAGAAGATTGGATATGGTAAGTGCTATCGAAAACGGTACTTATGAAGATAAATAATTATTAGAAAGCAGGATTAATATGGAAAATCAAGTTACAGTTTTTGACCATCCTCTAATTCAACATAAGTTGACTCATATGAGAGATGAAAAAACAGGTAGTAAACTATTTAGAGAATTAGTATCAGAAGTTTCAATGTTAATGTGCTATGAAGCTACAAGAGATTTACCACTAAAGGAAGTTGAAGTACAAACTCCTCTTGTAAAGACAAAGTCAAAGGTTATTGCAGGTCGTAAATTAGCATTTGTTCCTATTCTTAGAGCAGGTCTTGGTATGCTGGAAGCAATGCTAGAGATGGTACCGGCTGCAAAGGTTGGTCATATCGGTCTTTATAGAGATGAAGAAACTCATGAACCTGTTGAATATTACAACAAGTTACCATCAGACATTGAAGAAAGAGATGTATTTGTTCTTGACCCAATGCTAGCTACAGGTGGTAGTGCAGTTGATGCTATCAACATTATTAAGAAGAGCCACCCTCATTCAATTAAGTTCCTTTGCATTATTGCAGCTCCTGAAGGCATTAAGGCATTAACTGAGGCTCACCCTGATGTTCAGGTATTTTGTGCAGCTAAGGATGAAGGCCTAAATGAAAACTGCTACATTATGCCTGGTCTAGGTGACGCAGGTGACAGAATTTTCGGTACAAAGTAATCTGTATTGTAAATTTTAAACTTAATAAAAATCAGTCGGTACACCATAAATGTACCGACTTTTCTTTAAATATAATCATATATACAAAAACACCCACACAATTAAGTGTGGGTGTAACTTTATTCTGTAAAAGAATTATTCGATTTCATTATCACAGTAATCACAAATTTTATGATTATCCTTTAAGTAATATTTCTTAGGTAGGTAAGCCTCTTGATTAACAATACATCTAGGGTTTTTACACTTAACATCAGAAATAAACTTTTTGTCATTGCTATGGAAGAAGTAGTCTTTGTCTTCAAGTAGTAGCATAATCAGTGCCATTCTACCGTACATACCATAAACAGCTTGTTTGAAATAACAAGCTCTTGGGTCATCATCAACTTCAACAGTAATTTCATCAACTCTAGGTAGTGGGTGAAGTACAATCATATCCTTTTTAGCATATGACATTTTTTCTGTATCAAGAATGTATTGACCTTTTTGTGATTGATAATCTTCTTCACTGGCAAATCTTTCCCTTTGAATTCTTGTCATATAAAGAACATCAAGGTCTGCAATATTGCTTTGTAAGTCATCAACTTCTTCATAAGGACAACCGGCATTATCCATAATATCCTTAATATAGTCAGGAATACTTAGTTCCTTAGTTGAGATAAGTACAAATGAATTACCCTCAAAGTGGCTCATTGTCTTAATAAGTGAATGAACAGTTCTGCCATTCTTTAAGTCACCACAAAGACCAATCTTTAGGTGGTTTAATCTGCCCTTTTCATTAGAAAGGGTAACTAAGTCTGTAAGTGTCTGAGTAGGGTGTAGGTGGCCACCATCACCTGCATTAATAACAGGTACGCGACTGTAAAGTGAAGCTGCCTTTGCAGAACCCTCAACAGGATTTCTCATTGCAATAATATCAGCATAACCACTAACAATAGTAATAGTATCTTTTAGGCTTTCACCTTTAGAAACTGAAGAGTTCTGTGGATTATCAAAACCGATAATTTTACCACCTAATCTCATCATAGCAGTTTGGAAAGACATCTGTGTACGAGTTGATGGCTCATAAAAAAGAGTTGCCATGATTTTACCATCACAAACATGGCTATACTTTACCGGATCTGCCTTTATCTTTCCAGCCAACTCAATAGTTTGCTGAAGCTGTGTAAAAGTTAAATCCTCAAGATCAATGACATGTCTATGTTTCATGACAACTTCCCCCAATATTATTAAATTTGGTGCCGGTGACCGGACTCGAACCGGTACGATATCGCTATCGGTGGATTTTGAGTCCACTACGTCTGCCAATTCCGTCACACCGGCAAATCAACCGTATGTTATTATATAATAAGTATGGCTAAAAAGCAAGAATTTTTTTAATTTTTTTATTATTTAAGGACAAAACTATATTTTTATACCGGTGAAATACTGTTTTTTTCAGAAATTTTAAGTTTTATGATATTTTTTGTTGATTATGGAGCATTTTTATTATATAATGTATCTGTGTTTTTATGAAACACTTAATTTGTTAATCTATGTTTAAAAACATATAGGAGGAATAAAGGATGGAAATTAAAGAACAACTTTACGAAGGTAAGGCAAAGAAGGTTTTTGCTACAGATGACCCTGATCTATGTGTAGTATCTTATAAGGATGATGCTACTGCTTTTAACGGTAAGAAAAAGGGTACTATCGTTGGTAAAGGTGTAGTAAACAACAGAATGAGTAACTTTATGTTCAAAATGCTAGAAGAGAACGGTATTCATACTCACTATGTTGAAGAACTAAATGACAGAGATACTGTTGTTAAAAAGGTTGAAATTGTTCCACTAGAAGTTATCGTAAGAAATAGAGCAGCTGGTTCTTTCTCAAAGAAGTATGGTGTTCCTGAAGGTTCTGACCTTGCTTCTCCTATTCTTGAATTTGACTATAAGAGTGATCCTCTGGATGACCCACTGGTTAATAACTATCATATTCTTGCTCTTGGCCTAGCTACTCAGGAAGAAATTGATACTATTGCTTCAATGGCTCTAAAGATTGACCAGCTAATGATTGACTTCTTCAAGAAGTGTAATGTTGAACTAGTTGACTTTAAGTTGGAATTCGGTCGTTTTCATGGTGAAATCGTTCTTGCTGACGAAATTTCTCCTGATACATGCCGTTTCTGGGATCTAGATACTCATGAAAAACTAGACAAAGACCGTTTCCGTCGTGATATGGGTGGCGTTGAAGAAGCATACGCTGAAATGATGAAGAGAATTGGTCTTGCTTAATTTTTAATTTATTAATGGATGGTGACTCCCTTGAGCATAAATTTTAACAATTATCACAGTGAAGGTCTTTACGAAGAATGTGGTGTATTTGGTATTTATGGCAACGATGCAATCAAGCCATCGTATGCTTGTTATAACGGACTTCTTGCACTTCAACACCGTGGACAGGAAAGTTGTGGTATTGCTGTAAGTGATTGTGGTGTTATTGATTACCACAAAGATATGGGACTTGTTACCGAAGTATTCAACAATAAAATATTAGACAAACTTGACGGACAGATTGCACTTAGTCATGTCCGTTATTCAACTGCAGGCGGCTCTGTGCGTGAAAACTCACAGCCGCTTGTTATGCGTTATAAAAAAGGCACACTTGCAATTGCACATAATGGTAACCTTACCAATGCTGCCGAAATTAAGCATACTCTTGAACACAGAGGTGCTATTTTCCAAACAACTATTGACTCTGAGGCTATTGCTTATGTTATTGCTCGTGAAAGACAAAAGGTTCATTCCGTTGAAGAAGCAGTAAGAAACACTATGAATACAATCAAAGGTGCTTATTGCTTGCTTGTTATGAGTCCTAGAAAGCTTATTGCTGCCAGAGACCCTAACGGATTTAGACCACTTTGTATTGGCAAAATCAACAATTCATATTGTTTTGCCAGTGAGTCTTGTGCCCTTGACGCAGTAGGTGCTGATTTTGTCAGAGATGTAGAACCGGGTGAAATCGTTATTGTTGATGAAGACGGTATCAGAAGTGATAAAACCCATTGTGGCAAGAAAAAGTCAATTTGTATTTTTGAGTATATTTATTTTGCTCGTAGCGATAGTAATATTGACGGTATTTCTGTTTACGAATCAAGAAAAGAAGCCGGTAGAATCCTTGCAAGATGTCATCCTGTAGAGGCTGACCTTGTTATTGGTGTTCCTGAGTCCGGTATTGACGCAGCAATCGGTTATAGTGAAGAATCAGGTATTCCTTATGAAAAGGGTATCGTTAAGAATAACTATATTGGTAGAACCTTTATTAAACCAACCCAAGGTGAAAGAATGAAGAGTGTTAAGATTAAACTTAACCCGCTAAGTTCTATTAAGGGTAAGAGAGTTGTTGTAATTGATGACTCAGTTGTTAGAGGTACTACTGTTGATAGAATTGTTACCATGCTTAGAGAAGCAGGTGCAAGTGAAGTACATATGAGAATTTCTTCTCCACCATTTATGTGGCCTTGTTATTATGGTACAGATATTCCTTCAAAAGGTGAGCTTATTGCTTGTAACCATACTATAGAAGAAATCAGACAAATTAGTGGTGCAGATTCCTTTGGATATTTGCCGGTTGAACATCTTAGAGAACTTACTTTCTCTGATGATGTATGTTACTGTGACGGTTGTTTCACAGGACAGTACCCAGCAGACATTACCCACAACCAGCTTGAGGGTAAAAAGCGTGGTGGTATGAATTTTAAAAATACAAAAATCAAGGAGAAAGTATAATGAGTAAAGATTGTTACGAATCCCCATTGTCTTCAAGATATGCAAGTAAAGAAATGAAGTATATCTTCAGTCCGGATATGAAGTTCCGTACATGGAGAAAACTTTGGATTGCTCTTGCAGAAAGTGAAATGGAACTAGGTCTTCCTATTACACAGGAACAGATTGATGAACTAAAGGCTAATGCCGATAACATTAATTATGAAGTTGCAGAAGCTAGAGAAAAGCTTGTTCGTCACGATGTAATGAGCCATGTTTATGCTTATGGCCAGCAATGCCCAAAGGCTAAAGGTATCATTCACCTAGGTGCTACTTCTTGTTATGTTGGTGATAACACAGATGTTATCATTATGACAGAAGGTCTAAAGTTAGTTAGAAATAAGCTTGTTACTGTTATTCGTGAACTTGCTAAGTTCGCCGATAAGTACAAGGATTTACCTACACTTGCTTTTACACATTTCCAACCTGCACAGCCTACAACAGTAGGTAAGAGAGCATCTCTATGGTTACAGGAACTACTAATGGACCTTGAAGATGTTGAATATCAGCTAAGTAAGGCAAAGTTACTAGGTTGTAAGGGTACAACAGGTACTCAGGCTAGTTTCCTTGAATTATTTGAAGGTGACCACGAAAAGTGTAAGGAACTTGACAGAAGAATTGCAAAGAAAATGGGCTATAGTGCTTGTTTTGCAGTGTCAGGTCAGACTTATTCAAGAAAACTTGATACACAGGTTCTAAATGTTCTTTCCGGTATTGCTCAGAGTGCTGCTAAGTTCTCTAACGATATTAGACTACTTCAACACCTAAAGGAAGTTGAAGAACCATTTGAAAAGAACCAAATCGGTTCTTCTGCTATGGCATACAAGAGAAACCCTATGCGTTCAGAAAGAATCGGTTCTCTATCAAGATATGTTATGGTTGATGTACTTAACGGTGCATTTACAACTGCTACACAGTGGTTTGAAAGAACACTTGATGACTCTGCAAACAAGAGATTAAGTATTCCTGAAGCATTCCTAGCTATTGACGGAATCCTTAACCTATATGCTAATGTTACAGATGGTCTTGTTGTTTATCCAAAGGTTATTGAACAGCGTCTAAGAAAAGAACTACCATTTATGGCTACAGAAAATATTATGATGGATGCCGTAAAGCGTGGTGGTGACAGACAGGAACTTCACGAAAAAATCAGACAACACTCTATGGCTGCTTCCAGAGTAGTCAAAGAAGAGGGTGGTGAAAATGATCTTCTTGAAAGAATTGCAAATGATAAGTCATTTGGTGTTACTCTTGAAGAACTAGAGGCTATTCTTCAGCCTTCAAAATATGTTGGTCGTGCTCCACAGCAGACAACAGACTTCTTAAACGAAGTTGTATATCCTGCTATTGCTCCTTACGAAAATATTGAGGACGAAAAGGCAGAAATCACAGTATAAACAAATGATGCAAATTATTTGCATTTTGAAAGGATGTCAAACAAATGGTTAAAGCTATAGTTGGTGCTAACTGGGGCGACGAAGGTAAGGGCAAAATTACTGATGTATTAGCTCAGAACTCTGATGTAGTAATTCGTTTTCAGGGTGGTGCTAATGCAGGACATACTATCGTAAATGAATACGGTAAGTTTGCACTTCACCAGTTACCATCAGGTGTATTTAATGGCAATGTTACAAATATTATCGGTAATGGCGTTGCATTCTCAGTAGAGAATTTTGTAAAAGAAATGAAGGAATTAAAGGACAGAGGTGTTCCTGAACCAAAGATTTTAATTTCTGACAGAGCTCAAATCGTAATGCCTTATCATGTTGCATTTGACTGCTATGAAGAAGAAAGACTAGGCAAGAACTCTTTTGGTTCAACAAAGAGTGGTATTGCTCCTTTCTATTCAGATAAGTATAGCAAAATCGGTTTCCAGATTAATGAACTTTATGATGATATTGATTATCTAAAGGAAAAGATTGCAAGAACTCTTGAAGTTAAGAATGCAACACTTAAGAATCTATACAACAAACCTCCAATTTCAGTTGATGAAATCTTTAACAAGCTAATGGAATACAGAGATGCTCTTGCTCCATATGTTGCAGATACATTTACATTCTTGCATGATGCTTGTAAAGATGGCAAGAATATTCTATTAGAGGGTCAGCTAGGCTCATTAAAGGATACTGACTTTGGTATCTATCCAATGGTTACTTCCAGTAACACAATTGCCGGTTATGGTGCAGTTGGTGCAGGTGGTATTCCTCCTTACGAAATCAAGGATATTGTTACAGTTGTTAAAGCTTATTCAAGTGCAGTTGGTGCAGGTGAATTTGTTTCTGAAATCTTCGGTGAAGAAGCTGACGAACTTCGTAGAAGAGGTGGCGACGGTGGCGAATTTGGTGCTACAACAGGTCGTCCTCGTAGAATGGGTTGGTTAGATTTAGTTGCTACAAGATACGGTTGTCGTGTACAGGGTGCTACTCAGGTTGCATTTACTGTTCTTGATGTTCTTGGTTATCTTGATGAAATCCCTGTTTGTGTTGGTTACGAACTAGACGGTGAAGAAATCGACTACTTCCCATCAACAACAAAGCTAAAGAGATGTAAGCCAATTCTTAAGAAACTTCCTGGTTGGAAGTGCGACATTAGTGGTATTAAGAATTACGAAGACCTACCTGAGAACTGCCGTAACTATATTGAATTTGCAGAAAAAGAAATCGGTGTGCCAATTACTATGGTTTCTAACGGTCCTGCAAGAGAAGATATTATTTACAGATAATTTTGAGGTGTGTAATGGCGAAAGCAAAAGAAAAAGTTCTTGTTCTTGACTTTGGTGGTCAGTACAACCAGCTTATTGCAAGACGAGTTCGTGATCACCATGTATATGCTGAAATTAAGCAGTACACTACAGATATAGAAGAAATTAAGGCCGAAAATTATAAGGGCATTATTTTTACAGGTGGACCAAACTCAGTTTATGATATGAGTTCACCACATTATTCAAAAGAAATTCTTGAACTGGGTATTCCGGTTCTTGGCATTTGTTATGGCTGTCAGCTAATCACATGGATGTGTGACGGTAAGGTTGAATCAGCTATTAATAGCGAATATGGTAAAATTCAAATTGATATTTCAAAGCCTTATAGCAAACTGTTTAAGGATGTTCCTAAGGAAAATATTGTTTGGATGAGCCACACTGACTATGTTAGTGAAATTCCAAAAGGTTTTGAAGTAACTGCATCATCAAAGGATTGCCCTTGTGCAGCTTTTGAAAATGTAGATAAGAACCTATACGCAGTACAGTTCCATCCGGAAGTTACTCACTCAGAATATGGTAATGTAATTCTAAAGAACTTTCTTTATGATGTTTGCCATTGTTCAGGTGACTGGCAGATGGATAGCTTTATCGACAATACAGTTAACGCACTAAGAGAAAAGATTGGTGACAAAAAGGTTGTCCTAGGCCTTTCCGGTGGTGTTGACAGTTCTGTTGCTGCCGCATTATTAAGTAAGGCAGTAGGTAAGCAGTTAACTTGTGTATTTGTTGACCAAGGTTTGATGCGTAAAAACGAAGGTGACTTTGTAGAAGAAACTTTTACAAAGTTATTTGATATGAACTTTGTTCGTGTGAATTGTGGCCACGAATTTATCTCTAAGTTAAAGGGTGCAACAGACCCTGAAGATAAGAGAAAGATTATCGGTACAGAATTCTATAAAGTATTCTGGGATAAAATCAGAGAAGAAGCTAATGGTGGTTTCTTTGCTCAAGGTACAATTTATCCTGACTGTATCGAAAGTGGTAAGGGTAACGCAGATAAAATCAAAACTCACCACAATAAGGTTGCAATGCCTGAAGACATTAAGTTTGATGATGTTGTTGAACCACTTTGTGACCTGTTTAAGGATGAAGTTAGAGTTGTTGGTGAAAAGCTGGGTATCCCTAAGGAATTAGTTTGGAGACAACCATTCCCGGGTCCCGGTCTAGGTGTTAGAATTATTGGCGAAATCACAGAAGAAAAGATTAAAATTCTTCAAGATGCCGATGCAGTTTTCAGAGATGAAATTGCAAAGAGTGGTATCGCTCAGGATTTAAGCCAGTTCTTCTGCGTATTACCGGATGTTAGAACAGTTGGCGTTATGGGTGACCATAGAACATATGACCACCTTGTAGCAATTCGTGCAGTTACTACCGATGATTTTATGACTGCCGACTTTGCAAGAATCCCTTACGATGTCCTTGCAAGAGTCTCTAACCGTATCGTTAATGAGTGCGAACATATCAATCGTGTAGTTTATGATATTACATCAAAACCCCCTGGCACAATCGAGTGGGAATAATTTCGCACTCCTGAAAAAGCCCTATTTTACTGGGCTTTTGCCGATTGTATATGCTTTTTGGCAACAAAATGGCAACATTATTTGAATTATTGTAAAAGTAAAGAGCTATCAGATTTTTTGAAAGTCTGATAGCTCTTTTTTCTATCCAAAATAATTGTTGTACTCTTCGTCTGTGAGGTAATCAATAAAAGTATCTTTTTTATAGCTATGGAATATCACGCGGAATTCATCCTGAATGTCGTTATAAAGGTCATATATTTTATCGAAACAGCCTTTTACTTTTTTAAGTTCTACGGATATAGTATCCAAATTTGTTCTTCGCATCTTGTGAACCGCTTTAATTCTGTAAGAATTAAATAATTCTGCTTTTTCAATAAATTCCTGTTTCTTTGGAAAACTGACGGATGATTTAAGTTCATTAATATAATATCCGAACATTTTATCTTTTGGTATTTTGAACTCAATTTCAGCAGGATAAACAGAAAGTTGGATGTAGAAATAACAATCCTCCAAAATGTGCATACACATCGCCTCAAGAATCTGATGATACATTAGTGTTGCTGCAAGCATTCCCTCAAACGTGGTTAATTCGAAACTGTTATCTGCAATTTCATTCAGTAATTCTAAGTTTTCTGGCATCTGAATCGATGGCCAATCATCAGAATTCATTATACGGCTTAAAATTTTATCCATATTAACTTACTCATTTCTTTTCAAAGTATTCACCAGCATATCGCTGAGTGCTTGTGACGGTACTTTTACAAAACCTGAAGTTTCATCATATTTCGGATAATTGTAACGCCACTTGTCATATTCGTCACGGTTAATATCGCCGTTGTGATATTTCTCGGATTGTTCAGCCCACGCATTAAGCATTTCCGAAAGCTCGGTAGCGTCCGTCCCCTTGCGAGGGTCTGCATACATTGAAACACCGTTTTCAGTTTTTATTATTGTCAATCCATATCTGTCCTCTAATGTAAACAAGGTGTGCATTAACCCTATATAACTGTCAATGTCGGGAACAGAAAGCGCCTGCGGAGATATATCGAAAACCTCTGCAAGTTTATTTGTTAAATCAGCCTTAGGCGTTCTACTTCCGGATTCATACTGTGCCATACGAATGTCAGCGGTCTTTTCAGGAAATCCGACCACCTGTCCTAAATATTTCTGTGTCATTCCGCAAAGATTACGAAAGAATCTTATTCTCTCTCCGATTGCCATAAAATACGCTCCTTACTTATGTAATGTGCAATCAGTATATCATATATGTTTAGTATATGTCAAGCAACATAAAACAAAAAAGTTTAATATTTTTGTGAAAACCACTTGACATAACGGAATATGTTTAGTATAATCATTAAGCAAATAGCGTTAAGTTGTTTGCGAAAACTGAATATCCGTCATACATCACGGTAATGGTGTATCCGCTCGGGCAAATCGGAATGCGGTCAGAAAGTTCTCCGACACTAAATAAACAAACTAACAAGAATTGAAAGGAGGTTTCAGTATGAGTACAACATTTATGAAAGTACAAGATGTTGCCGACGAATTAGGTATTTCAAAATCTTATGCCTATAAAATCGTGCAGCAGCTTAACGAAGAGTTAAAAGCACAAGGCTTTATAACAATTTCAGGACGAGTAAACAAACAGTATTTTTTAGAAAGAGTTTGTTATGGTACAGCCGAAAAAGAAAGGATGTGATATCAATGGCTGTTTATAAGGAAGAAAAAACAAATACTTGGCGTGTTATCTATCGCTATACCGATTGGAATGGCGAACGAAAGCAATCACAAAAACGAGGATTCAAAACAAAACGTGAGGCTCAGGCGTGGGAAAGAGAACAACTTAATAAGCTTGGCGGAGATTTGGATATGAATTTCAAGAGTTTTGTTGAACATTACTCCGAAGATATGCAGACTCGACTTAAAGAAAACACTTGGGAAACCAAGAAACATATTATTGATAAAAAGCTTATTCCATATTTCGGTAAGCTGAAAATGTGTAACATAACCGCACAACAAATAATTACTTGGCAAAATGAGCTTATCAATTATAAGGACGATAACGGCAAACCGTATTCTCCCGTATATTTGAAAACAATACACAATCAGCTGTCTGCGATATTCAACCATGCTGTCAGGTACTACAACCTGAAAGAAAACCCTTGTCAAAAGGCGGGCAGTATGGGTAAAAAGAAAAATCGTGAAATGCTTTTCTGGACTAAAGAGGAATATTTGAAGTTTGCTGATGCAATGATGGATAAGCCGATGTCATACTATGCGTTTGAAATGCTCTATTGGACGGGTATTCGTGAGGGCGAGCTGTTAGCTCTTACTTCTGCTGATTTCGATTTTGAAAAGCGAACGGTAACAATTAATAAATCGTTTCAGCACTTAAACGGCAGAGATATAATCACTTCACCGAAAACAGAGAAAAGTAACCGCACAATTCAGTTGCCAAAGTTCCTTTGTGATGAAATGCAGGATTATCTGAAAATGCTTTACGATGTGGGGTTGGAGGACAGAGTGTTTCCAATTACAAAAAGCTATCTGCACAGAGAAATGGACAGAGGCGCAAAAGAAGCAGGCGTAAAAAGAATCCGTATTCACGATATCCGCCACAGCCACGTTAGTTTGCTGATTGATATGGGATTCTCTGCGACGGCTATTGCAGACCGTGTGGGACATGAAAGCATTGATATAACTTACAACTATGCGCACTTGTTCCCGTCAAAGCAGGCTGAAATGGCGGATAAGTTAGATATGGAAAGGGGCGAGTATAATGTCACTTAAAAACAGAGATGATCACAACCGCTGGAGAAACAAAACCGTAGCGTTTCGTGTATCGCCGGAGGAGGACAAACAAATTGAAACTTATGTACGGCTTTCAGGACTAACTAAGCAGGATTATATAACAAGGCGACTCACGCACAGGGATATAGTTGTGCAAGGCAATCCGAGAGTATTCAAGGCTTTGCGAAACCAGCTTGCCGATGTGCTGTCGGAATTACAGCGAATAGAAGCCGGCGGGGAGGTAAATGATGAGTTGCTTGATGTAATAGAAATGATTGCCGATATTCTCGGCGGATTGAAAGGAGAGGATAACAATGGAGAATAAAAAAGAAATGACCGCCCCGAATGTATCTGTTGGCGCAGATACGGAGCAGTCAATCCAAAAATGTACTGACATTAGTATAAACGATAACGATGAAAATATCAAGGATTTTGACGAAAGTTTTCGTGAAATGCAAAGAGAAATGCTGAGACAAATGGATCCGTCATATTTGAAAACCGTTTCAATGTCGGCTCTGTATGATACCGATTTCGAAACACAAACCGCACTTATAGACGGTCTGCTTTATCAGGGAACTTACTTGTTCGTGGGTTCTCCGAAAGTAGGAAAGAGTTTTATGATGGCACAGCTCGCTTACCATATCAGCACTGGAACTCCGCTTTGGAATTACAGAGTCCGCAATGCAACCGTTCTTTATTTTGCCCTTGAAGATGATTACCCTCGCTTACAGCGCAGGCTCTATCATATGTTCGGCGCTGACGAAACGGACAACTTGTATTTTGCAACAGAAAGCAAAACCGTAAACGGCGGTTTGGAAGACCAAATAAGAGGTTTTATTCAGGAACACCCTGACACCGGACTGATTATCATAGATACGCTAAAGCGTGTTCGAGAGACAGGTGGTGCGGATTACAGCTACGGCAGTGATTACGATGTAGTCGCAAAGCTGAAAGCGCTTGCCGACAGCTACAAGGTAACAATGCTTATCGTCCATCACACACGCAAACAGCAGGCTGACGATAAATTTGATACAATCTCCGGCACAAACGGATTGCTCGGTGCGGCAGACGGCGCCTTTGTTCTCAGCAAAGAGAAACGAACAACCAATGCCGCAACGCTTGACATCACCGGCAGAGATCAGCAGGATCAGCGAATACACCTTGTTCGCAATCCGCAAAAACTTATATGGGAATTTGAAAAAAGCGAAACAGAAGTTTGGACAGAGCCGCCTGACCCGCTGCTTGAAAAGGTATCGACTGTTCTTTCTTCGGACAGTAGCCGATGGGACGGGACGGCTTCTGAATTGAGCAAACTTATTGGATTGGATATTAAGCCTAATGTTCTGTCGCTAAGACTTAGTATCAACGCCGGGCGGTTGCTTAAAGATTACGACATTCATTACAAAGCGAGTCGCACGCACATCGGACGAAAAATATCCCTTTGGAAAGAAAGCGTGTCAATGCGTGACGACCGTGACAAACTCTCCGAGAACGGTGATGTGGTCTAAAACATTGTCACCATCGTCACGGTTTGTCACAGCAAAAGTTTAGCGGAGTGTGCAGAGAGTGCCTTTTCAAAGGTGGCTCTTTGCCCTTCGGAGAACGCAAAACCTGCTTGCAGGTTGCATTTTTGATGGGCTCGCCTGTCAAAAGTGCTTTTGCGTTACTCTTGACAAGAGTAACAGAACCCCGGCTAACGCCGGATAAGGAAAGGATGTGAGATTTAATGAAAAGAACGATATGCGCAATGGTCGGTAAAGGCTCTGTCAATCATAACAGCCGCAAGTTCAAAGCGGAAAACGTTGACGGCAGACGAACGCATCTTAACATTGATTATTGCAATGAAAATATCAAGAAAGTCTATCACGAATTGTTTGACGATGCTCTTGAAAGATATAACGATAAGCAGACAAGAGCCGACCGCAGAATAGAAAACTACTATGAGAAAATCAGAAACTCAAAGCAAGAAAAGCCGTTTCACGAACTGATTTTACAGATTGGCGATAAGGAAAATATGAGCGCCGAAAGCGAAAACGGACAGCTTGCACGGCAGGTCTTAGATGAGTATTATCGGGGATTTCAAGAGCGAAATCCCAACCTAAAAGTGTTCTCTGCTCATCTGCATATGGACGAGGCAACGCCCCATTTGCATATTGATTTTGTTCCGTTCACAACTGGCAGCAACCGTGGACTTGATACAAGAGTATCACTCAAGCAGGCGCTTGCCGCACAAGGATTTAAGGGCGGAACCCGTGGAGATACCGAGTGGAATCAATGGGTAAGCGCAGAAAAATCCGCACTCGCATTCGTTATGCAACGACACGGAATTGAGTGGGAACACAAGGGTACTCACGAAAAACACTTGTCTGTTTTGGATTACAAAAAACAGGAGCGAGAAAAGGAAATTGCTGTATTGGACAATCAACTTGCCGAGAAAAAAGACGAGTTTCGTGTTATTGCTGACCGCATTGAGAACTTCAATAACGGAGAAAAATCTTTGCAGAAACTTGATGAAAGCATAATGAATGAGCCTGAATATCAGTTACCTGAACCGCCTGCAATGATGTTGGCGAGAACTTATAAAGCAAAGTTTGTTGAGCCGCTCATATCTCGATTTAAGTCTTTAATCAGCACCTTATTTGCACGATATTTCAAAGCATTGGACAGTTATCACAGATTGAACATCACAAACGGAAACCTGTATCGTGCTAATGAAAGACTTGAAAAAATCAATGATAAACTTACTGAAGAGAATACAAGGCTGAGAGCAGAAAACAAAGACTATTCATTGCTCCGCAAGGTATTCGGACACAAACAAATTGACGATTTACTTGAACGAGCAAGGAATGTTAAAGGTCGCAAGCGTGACGATCCACGTTCAAGATAAATAATTTTTTGGAGGAAAACAAATAATGGCAAAGACAATTTTTGAACAAATGGGTGGTACTTACACACAAGTTGGGGATTATCTTCTCCCCGATTTGAAACTGCCCAAAGAAGAAAAACAAGCAAATATCGGCGTATGGTCTATGCGACACAAGCGATTTTTGCGAGAAAATCATCGTGTACTTTATGCTAACCTAATGACTTCAGGCAAACTTGTCACATACCTTGATGACATCGAGCAACAGGCAACCGCTATGTTTCTCCGGCTGGTAAAAGAACTTGCTGAAAAAGAAAATATAACCGAAGAACTCAAAGCAACCGACCAAATGCTATGGGTACAGAGAATGAACAATATTCGTAATCGTGCAACAGAAATTGTAAATTCAGAATTGATTTACACAGCGTAAGTATTATGGAGGTAGGGAGAAATACTTGCCTCTTTTATGTTTATTGTTGCAAATGCTCCTTGCTTTTATTCGCGTTTCGGTATATAATAAAGATATCAAATTGTGGAGGTTTGTATGAACTATTTAAGTGTTGCTCAAATAGCAGAAAAATGGGATATGACACCAAGACGAGTACAGGTGCTTTGTAACGAAGGACGTATAGTTGGTGCTCAACGTGTAGGCAATGTGTGGACAATCCCTGAAAATGCAGAAAAACCAGCGGATGCAAGAAAAAAAGTAACAAGCAAAAGCAATCGTGTTAATACAAACATTTCCATTGAACGAGTGTGGGCTATGCCAAACAAAAATACATTTGACATTAAGCCTATACATGCTTTGATAACAGAAGAGTTAACCGACGGGTTATGGATTGATCCATTTGCAAATCAAAACAAACTTGCCACCATTACAAATGATCTTAGTTTGGAATTTGACACAGACTATCATATGGATGCTTTAGATTTTATGAAAATGTTTGACTGTGATTCAGTTGATGGTGTTTTATATGATCCTCCATATTCCCCAAGGCAAGTTAGTGAATGCTACAATAATGTCGGCTACAATGTGACATGGGACACTACTAAAGCTTCTTTTTGGGGAAATCATAAACGCGAAATATCCCGTATTGTAAAGATAGGCGGAAAAGTAATAACGTTTGGCTGGAATAGTGGTGGCATAGGGTATAAGTACGGCTTTGAAATTGAAAGGATTTTACTTGTTCCTCATGGTGGATGGCATAATGATACTATTTGTACAGTTGAGATTAAAACTCACGAAGGAGAAATACCTAAACTTCAAGGGGATACTGTTAAAATGATTCAAAACGATACAAACAAAAAAGCACTTACTCAAGAGGATAAAAAATTAATATCGGCATTGTCCTCTTTACCAAATGATTACTGGGATTTCAAAGATAATGATGTTAGAGAATATACGCACGGTATTCACAACTATCCTGCAATGATGGTTTGTCCTATTAGTCGCAATATAATAAAATTGGTGAAGGATGTACAAACTGTAGAAACAGTTTTTGATCCTTTCATGGGTTCAGGAACTGTATTGGTCGAGGGGATGCTTGCCGGAATAAAAAATATTTATGGTAATGATATAAATCCTTTGGCTTTGTTTTTAAGTAAAGTTAAAACTACTTGCTTAGATATAACTCAATTGCAACAATCGGCACAGGCGTTATATAACCGAATAGAGAATGTTTATAATCAATTTGCGCTTCAAATTAATGGTGCAGATGAAATAATGCGATGTGTTTATAATCTGGATTTGACAGCTAAAAATGGATGGGGCGCTGAAGCACCAAAGTATTTACATAAATACACACAGGATAATTATATCAATATAAAAATACCAGAATTTAAGAATATCGGATACTGGTTTAAACCTCGTGTAATTTTGCTATTGTCTTTGATAAAAGGGAAAATAAATAAAATTACTAATAAGGATATACGTGATTTTGTATTCGTTGCATTTAGCGAAACAATACGATTTGTTTCAAACAGACGCAATGGTGAATTCAAAATGTTTCGTATGCCGGCAAATAAGGTTGATAAATTTGAACCAGATGTCATAAAAGAATTTACAACTATTTTAAACCGTAATATTGAAAAAATGAATTCTTTTGATGAAGCTTGTACTGATATTGGAAGTAATTCGACGGTTTCAATATTCAACAACAATGCAACATCACTAGAGGATGTTCCGGATAATTCGGTAGACTTGGTTGTAACTTCGCCACCTTACGGAGACAGTAGAACAACTGTAGCGTATGGTGAATATAGCAGGTTGTCTTTACAATGGCTGGATCTCTTTGATTTGTCTGAAAGAGAAATTATGGGTATAGATAAAACATTGATGGGTGGAAATAAGTATAGAAATGGTTTTGAGTATACTATACCAAGTGTTACCTTAAGAACATCTCTTGAACGAATTAAGGATGTTGATTTGGAACGAGCTGGTGATGTGTATAGCTTTTATCTGGACTTGTGTAATTCTATTGCTGCTATATCTAATAAAACCAAGTCAGGTGGATATCAATTTTGGGTGGTTGGTAATAGAACCGTTAAAGGGGAACTTCTTTTAACAGACCAGATCATATCTGAAATTGCTAATGAATATAACCTTGAACATATTTACACTATTGACAGAAATATTATTAATAAAGTTATGCCTTTGCTAAATTCACCTACTAATGAGAGTGGGGTAAAATCATCGACAATGACTAACGAACACATAGTAGTGTTGAGAAAAAAATAGTGCGCTGCACTTTCGTACAGCGCATGTTATCAAACAATTCTGTTTTGTACTTTAAACAGCAAAGGTTGATCTATTTCACGAATTCTAAATCCAGTACCATGATCGTGAGTCTTTCCTTTATTTTTACCATTATGGTACTGACCAATTCGTAAATCAACATAGATTTTACCAGTTTCAAGTAGTGTGATAAAAGCATCATAGTCGAAACCAGAGACCTCATACGCTTCGATAAAATGAAATTCTTCGTTAGAACCTGTGCCTCTAGTTAGTGCTTTAGCATATACAAATTTATTTTTATATTTTTTCTCAAAGCATTTTCTCAAGGCTTCTCTTGACCAAAAAATATCTTCTATTACATCTTGAGACTCAATGTAGATTCCATCAGGCCTACAATGAATCCTTAACATATTGCCCGTATTGGCAATTGGAGTAAACCTATTGGCAGACAGAGTAGAGTGAAGTACTTTCTCATCATTATCATAAACGCTACTAGAATATCCATATTTTTCACGAAGATATGTATTCGCTTTTGCAGGCTGAGGGGCACGTGTAAACATTGTAAGCATAGTTGGGGAATCAATTCTACCTGATTTTAGTTCATAATCACCGAAATCAGGTTGATCAAGATTGTTTTCAGGAATTCCTAATAAATCTTCCAGTGTCTTGCCTATTCCTGTCGGACCTGATCTGTGAGTCTGTATCCAGCCCATTCCTTTTATTTTGGTGAACTCTCTAATAAAATCTTCAAGTGTGAATATCATTGATTAGTCCCCGCTTTCAATAAAAAGTTTATAAGTTTCTATACCAAGAGCATCTGCGATTCTTTGTATATTTTCTAGAGAAATACTTCTGCGATAGCATTCAATAGCACTTATATAAGTACGGTGCATACCGCATTTATCAGCAAAAGCTTCTTGAGATAGCCCCATTTCAGTACGATATTTTTTTAAGTTTGTTCCAAATACTTTTACAATATCCATAGTTGCAATCCTCCTAATTTTATATTATAATAGAATTGAACACTATAAATCTACACACAATAAGTAACGATATAGGTGAAGTAAAATTATGTATGACTATAAAAAATCAAAAGAAATTATCGAATCTATTTTAAAATCTCCAACCAAAATAGTAGAAAAAGATTTTGTTCCGTCATCAGATTCAGCGTTTACATATGAAAATGGGATAACGGCTTGGGTTGGTGCTTTATTTGTTGATATTGTTGATTCAAGTAAAATATTTCAGTCACCCAATGAAGACACAGCTCGAATAATTAGATGTTTTAGTTCTGAACTTATTTCAATTCTAAAAGATGACATTAATTATCGAGAAATTGGAATTAGAGGTGACTGTGTTTATTGCATTTATAATTCACCATATCAAGCGGATTTGGTGGAAATCTTTCGCCACGCATATCGAATAAATTCTTTTATGAAAATGTTGAACAAGTTGTTATCGAATAATGGATATTCGACAATTCGAGCAGGAATTGGTTTGGGATGTAGTCAAGATTTAATAATAAAAGCCGGTCAAAACGGAAGTGGTATAAACGATAGAATATGGATCGGAAAAGCAGTAGTCGATGCAGCTCATTTATCGGATGTTGCAAATAGAAACGGTGTTTCTGAAATCGCAATGAGTCCTTTGTTCTACGATAATGTTATAGAGCATTTATGCAAAGAAAACGAGAAGTATAAGTCGTGGATAAGCCCTCACTCCTTTGGTTATTACGGAGGTGTTGATTATTATCACTGTAGTATAATTGAAACCGATTTTGATAAATGGATTGAGGAGAGTATTTGATATGGTAGTGACAACAGAAGCAAAGACTATGGCAGAAACTATGTTGAACAAGGAAGATCTTGAATATAAAATTGAAATTGCGACTCAAACGCTTGATCGTAACATTGGTTTTGTTACAAATTGTGATAACAAAACCTCAATTGCTTTAGCGACATTTGGGGTTCTTCTTGCAATCATCCTAACAAATGAAGGTTTGAGTGCAATCTTTGATATTGTAATAAGTTGTATCGAAACAAATACATTCTGTAATATATTCTATTTGGTCTGTTTTGCAGTTGCCATTTTTGTTATGGTATTAGGGCTGTTTAATTTGGGAAGTGTTCTGGTTGCAAAAACTTCAGAAGGAGCTATCGGAAGAGCAAATGCAAATTCTCGTATCTTCTTTTCTGGAATAAGAAAAAGTGGTGATTGCAAGACTTACAATCAGCGATTCTACGAAATGAGTAAAGAAGATCTTTTAAACGACTTGATTGAACAAATATATATAAATGCAGAGATTGCATCCATTAAATATGCTACATACAATCATGGGCTAAGACGTACGATCATAGGATTCATTTTATTTGTTGTCCTTTTGCTCATAGGCATTTATATCTATTGAGGAGGCAATTATGGCATCGTATGATTATAAAAAAGGTAAGGAACGAATAGAAGATATACTCGACAATGAGTTAAAAGTAATTGAACAGAATGAGGTTCCGACAGATTCAGCTTTTACTTTTTCAAATGGTTATTATAGTTGGGTTAGTGCAATATTTATTGATGTGCGAGATTCCTCTACGCTGTTTGCTGATGAGGATAAAGAAAAAGTTTCAAAAGTAATTCGCAGTTTCACATCTGAAATAATTGAAATCTTGCGAAATGATGATAATCTAAGAGAAATTGGTATTAGGGGTGATTGTGTATATGGTATTTATACTACACCCCAAAAAAGTGATATATTTGAATTGGCAGACAAAACATTCTATATCAACACATATATGCAAATGCTCAACCAGCTCCTATATGAGCGTTCATTACCAGAAATAAAAGTAGGGATTGGTATGTCCACTGCTCAAGAACTTGTCATAAAAGCCGGTCGTAAAGATGTAGGAATCAACAGCAAAGTTTGGATTGGGAAAGCCGTAACACGAGCCTCCAATTTTTCTTCATTAGGGAATAAAAAAGGAAATTCAGCACTGGTTTATTCAAGTTGCAGCTATAGCAATTTTATAGACAAGCTGCAAGAAAGAAATCCTAACAAAGACGTAAAGAGTTGGTTTACATACCATTCGGATGAGGGCAACGGAGCGTATTATACGGCAAATGTTGTCAAAAATGATTTTCATGATTGGATTTCGAATGGTATGAATGATGTTTAAATGTCTTAACTGTTATATCGTTAGTCAATGTCATTGGATTTCAATGCATTTGTCTACCTTGTGGCAACGATATGGCAACAAAAAATCGGATAGCGTATGCTTTATTGATAATTCAAATAATATAGATACTCTCTGATAAATTTCATAAACAAATGTGTTTAAGATTGATTTACAGGGAGCGAGTGGGAATAAGTTGAGAAGTCGTAAAAAACCAGTGTTTATGCGGGTTTACGGCATTTCGAGAGGTCTTTTGATAACAATTTGATAACAGTCATATAAGAGCCATTATTCTTGCAATCCAGTGGTTTACGGGTTACAGAATGATTTAGAGCTGGTTTTGTATGACAAAATAAATCCATATTAGAAAGCCCTTAGCTGTGGGTAGTAACTCATAGCTAAGGGCTTTTTGTCGTCTTTATGAGGTTGCCAAAGTGAAAATTATAGCGCTTTTTGTAAATATACCATATCTATTAGCTGCTTTCCACACTCAAAAATCGGGTGATCATAGTTGTCGATAAAGAAATCCTTTACGACATAAGAGCGTATAAAGCCGCATTTTTCATAGAAAGGAATGGTTAATGGACTATCACCGGTTCCGACTTGTAGCACCGAATATTTCTCAGAGTATTTCGCAACAAGAAAATCAATAAGTTTTCGGGCATAGCCCTGTTTTTGATAGTCGGGCAATGTAGCAATGTTCTTGATTTCCAGTACACCGTTGCCCTCATCGGTGACAATGCATTCAGCCTTGACTCCGTTATCGTCCAGTACATACATTGTGCCACGCTCTAAATATCGGTCTACCATATCTTCTTGCTCATCGGCAAGAAGAAGTAAATGCAGATATCGCTTTTTGTTTTCGTCTATTTCTTGAATTATCATAGCGGTAGCTCCCTGATAGATTACTCTTTCAGCTTGTCCTTAAAAGCTTCGACTAAGGCATCGCTAAGCTCCTGTGACGGAACTTTCGCCCAGATTTGTGTGGTATCGAACTTCGGATAGTAATAACGCCAGTTGTCGTATTCTTCCCTGCTGATTTCCTCGGAAGATAGCTTGTCCGCCTGTTCTTTCCAAGCATAGAGCATTTTTGAAAACTCGGCAGCGTCCTTACCTTTGTCCTTGTTGACTTTCAGACAGATTTCCCCGTCTGCTTCACTGACGGTAAGACCGTAAATATCTTCAAGGGTAAATAGGGTGTGCATAAGACCGATATAGCTGTCAATGTCGGGAACATCGAGAGCTTGCGGCGAAACCTCAAGCACTTGTGCCAATGCAGCCGTTAAGTCTGCTTTTGGTTTACGGGAGCCAGTTTCGTACTGTGCCAGACGCACATCTGCGCTCCGTTCGGGAAAGCCGACAGCCGTACCAAGATATTTTTGCGTCATACCACGCAAAATTCTGAAAAAATGTATTCTTTCGCCAATAGCCATAGTGTTTACACTCCTTGTTTATGTACTGCAATCAGTATAGCAGATATGTTTAGGGATTGTCAAGAGAAAACGAAACAAAAAAGTTTAATATTTTCTCAAAGACCTCTTGACACAAGCATATCTGCTTAGTATAATAGAAAACACTAAGCAAATATGCTTAATAAAAACTGAATGACCGTCCGAGTAGGATACTTCGCCAAGACCTTTTGATTTGTTCAAGAGCGAGCGAGATAACGACGCTGAAATGGGGGCAGGAACGATATTCGGGGAGAACGGCAACTTGAAAATTTAATGAAAGGACTGATGATATGGAAAACAAATTTATTCGTGCCGATGATGTGGCACAGGAACTAAGCGTATCAAAGCCCTATGCTTATAAGCTCATCAGAAAGCTGAACGAGGAACTGAAAGCACAGGGATTTATTACGATTGCAGGGCGTGTAAACCGCCAGTATTTTTATGAAAGGCTCTATGGAGCAGGAAAGGAGAATAAATAATGCCAGTATTCAAAAATGAGGACAACGGAACTTGGTATGTGATGGCAAGGTATGTGAATTGGAAAGGCGAACGCAAGCAGAAATGTAAGCGGGGTTTCGCCACAAAGAAAGAAGCGCAGGAATGGGAGCGAATGTTTCAACTCCAAAATTCGTCTGACCTCGATATGAGCTTTGAAGCCTTTACGGAGTTGTATATCAACGATGTGAAAAACCGTCTGAAAGAAAACACTTGGCTGACAAAGGAGCATATCATTCGTACAAAGATACTACCTTATTTCGGCAAGTTGAAAATCAGCGAGATTTCCACAAAAGAAATTATCACTTGGCAGAATGAAATGCTTGCTTACCGTGACGAGAAGAAGAAACCGTACTCACAGACCTATCTGAAAACGCTGCACAATCAGTTGTCGGCTATCTTCAATCACGCTGTACGCTATTATGAACTTCGTTCCAATCCTGCCGCAAAGGTGGGAAATATGGGGAGTGAGGAACACAAGGAAATGCTGTTTTGGACAAAGGAAGAATATAAGAAATTTTCCTATGAAATGATGGATAAACCTGTTTCCTTTTACGCTTTTGAAATGCTCTACTGGTGCGGCATTCGTGAGGGCGAATTATTAGCCTTAACCGCCGCAGATTTCAACTTTGATAAAGAAACGGTCACGATTAACAAATCCTATCAGCGTTTACACGGCGAAGATGTGATTACCACACCGAAAACAAAGAAAAGCAACCGCACGATTAAAATGCCGCATTTTCTCTGTGAGGAAATGCAGGAATATCTCGGTATGCTCTACGGCTTGAAAAAGAAAGACCGTATCTTTACGGTAACAAAAAGCTATCTCCATCACGAGATGGACAGAGGGGCGGAAGCCGCAGGTGTGAAACGCATACGGATTCACGATTTGCGTCACAGCCATATAAGTTTGCTGATTGATATGGGATTTTCGGCGGTAGCGATTGCAGACCGTGTAGGACACGAAAGCATTGACATCACTTATCAGTACGCACACCTGTTTCCGTCCAAGCAGACGGAAATGGCAGATAGATTAGATGATTTAGGGAAAGGAGATTTTGAAAATGTCGGCTAAGAACAGAGATAACAAAAACCGTTGGAGGAATATTACAGTAGGGTTTCGGGTATCGCCTGAAGAAAATGAACTCATTAACAAAGCAGTTGCCTTATCGGGATTGCCGAAACAGGAATACTGTTACCGCCGCTGCCTCAATCAAGATGTGGTGGTGCAGGGTAATCCGAGAGTATTTAAGTCACTTCACAAGGAACTTGCCGCTGTTCTTACAGAGTTACGAAGAATTGAAGCAGGGAACGACGTAAACGATGAACTGTTGAATGTGATTGAACTGATAACAGTTATCCTCGGTGGTCTGAAAGGAGAAGAACAGGATGGATCAGCAAAAAGAAATGACCGCCCGAAACACATCTGTTGGCGCAGATGATAGGCAGTCACTCCATGTAACTAATTACAGTATAACCAATCAAAACGGAAATATCAATGCTTTTCTTCTGGAAGGCGGTGGTATGAATGGCTGAACTTAAAATCATCAGTATGGATGAAGTCCAAAGCAAGGAAGTAAATTGGCTCTGGTATCCATATATCCCATATGGGAAAATCACAATCATTCAGGGCGATCCCGGCGAGGGCAAAACAACTTTGGCGTTAAGACTGGCGGCGCTTCTCTCAAAGGGAGAAGCACTGCCCTATGACGATACCGAGCGTGAGCCTGTTAAGATTATCTATCAAACTGCTGAGGACGGGCTGGAAGATACCATCAAGCCGAGACTGGAATCCGCTGAGGCGGACTGTACGCAAATCAAAGTGATAGACGAATCGGAGGCGGCGCTCAGTATGCTGGATGATCGCATTGAAAAAGCAATCATAGAGGTTGGCGCAAGGGTGGTAATCCTTGATCCGATTCAGGCGTATGTGGGGGCGAATATCAATATGAACAACGCCAATGAAGTCCGTAATGTGATGGCACAGCTCGGACGAATCGCAGAAAAATATGACTGCGCTATTCTGTTGGTCGGTCATATGAACAAGGGCAGCGGAAACAAGTCGTCTTACCGTGGGCTTGGCTCGATTGACTTTCAGGCTTCTGCAAGAAGCGTTCTGATTGTTGGAAGAATCAAAGACAATCCGCAGGTCAGAGTGATGGTGCAGGACAAGTCTTCCCTTGCGCCCGAAGGTGAAGCGATTGCTTTTGAGCTGGACAGGGAAAACGGATTTCGCTGGCTTGGACATTACGATATATCGGTGGACGATTTACTCAGTGGGATTCCGAGAGAAAAGAAATCCGAACAGGCGGAAAACCTTATCCTTGAATATCTTTCAAAGGGCAAATACCCTCAGAAAGAATTGGTGAAGAAAGCACAGGCGGCGGGTATCTCCAAGCGTGTGCTGGACGAGGCGAAGAAAGCGCTGAATGTTCAATCGGTTAAAGAAGGCAATCAGTGGTACTGGCAGCTTCCCGAAAAAACAGAGTGAAGCTTTTCAAGGTTGCAACATTGCAAAAGCTGGCACACCTGCAACCTTGCAATGTTCCTTTTTCGGGAAGTAATAAAGTTTAGACGGGGTTGCAAGGGTGTCCTTTTCAAAGGACAGCCCTTGCCCCTCGGAGAGCCCACGACATCTTTGCAACCGTCAGGTTGAAAGTGTCATAGTGGGTTACGCACTTTGAAAAAGGTGCGTAACTGTGCTGCCCCACAGTATCGCAAAACGAAGGGAGGGATACGAATGCCGAATGGAGATTTCAGTGTTGCCCGTGTGGAAAAGCGAACGAGAGAGAGCGTCGGAAAGTTTGAACGGCACATCGAGAGAAAAAATGAAAGCTATGAAAATATGAATGTTGATCTGTCCCGCACGCCGATGAATGTTCACTTTCAAAGCTGCGGCGAGCTGACCTACAACGAACATCTGGACAGGCTGATTGCCGACGGAACGGTATCCTTAAAGGGGCTGAAAGCGGATGCAACGGTCTTTAATGAGATGATATTGGATGTGAATACCGACTACTTCGAGAAAAACGGCGGTTATGATTTCGCCTGCCGTTTCTATGAAGAAGCGTTCCATTTTGCAGAGAAGTTATATGGGAAAGACAATATTATTTCCGCAGTTATGCACGCTGACGAACTGAATATCGCTATGACCGAAAAGTACGAAAAGCCGGTTTATCACTATCATCTGCACATTATGGCGCTGCCTGTAGTGGACAAAGAGGTGCGCTGGTCGAAGCGCTGTAAAGATCCGGCGCTGGTGGGAACAGTGAAAGAGGTAATTCATCAGGTCAGCCATTCAAAGAAATGGAAATCGGAAAAAGCGCTGGACGAAAACGGGAATCCCATATTGAATAGCAACGGGAAACCTGTCTATCACACCTCGTACAGCATTTTACAGGATAAATTTTACGAATATATGAAGGACGCAGGATTTGAGGGCTTTGACCGTGGCGAGCGAGGCAGTACTGCAGAAAACCTGACTTCGCTGGGGTATAAAATCCAGCAGGACGAAAAAAGGCTGGCAGATATTGAACAGAGAATTGTTGCTGAGCAAGCCCGCTATAACGATAATCACAAGGCGTTTATGACCTTTGCGGAGATTGATAGCTCCGGCAAAAAGTCCTTCACGGGCAAATACACGGTATCGGCTGAGGACTACGAAAAGCTGACAACGCTGGCAAAGCGCAGTTACTCGGCGGAATCTGAAGCGCAGCGATTGAGAGAGGAAAATGGTAGACTGTCCCGTCAAATATGGTCGCTGCAAAGCGAGATTTCAAAGCTAAGAACTGCGCTGCGGGAATTGACCGAAAAGTGCAGACCGTACCTTGAGGCGTTAAAGATTGCGCCGCAAAAGGTCAAGGAGTTTATCAGCGGTATTCTTGAAAAATTCAAAAAGCAGGAAAAAAGTATTTATTATGAGCCGATTTCGGCTCGTGAACAACAGTCACCGGAGCGTGGAAAACGCTCTAAAAATAAAGATTACGAAAGGTAGGAAAAAACAATGGCAAAGACGATTTTTGAAGAAGTGGGCGGCGCTTATGTACGGCAGGGAGATTATCTTCTCCCCTGTCTGTCCTTACCCACTGAAAAAGAAAACAAGCCTATTGGAGTATGGGGACAGCGGCATCTGCGCTATCTCAAACAGCACCGCAAGGTGCTTTACACCAACCTGCTCACAAGCGGCAAGCTGGACAGTTATCTTGCGGATATCGACAAGCAGGCTGAAGATATGTTTCTTCGGCTGGTAGAACAAATGACGGAGCGTGAGGGTGTGACCGAGCAGCTAAAGGCAGAAAATCAAATGGAATAGGTTTGCAGGATGAACAACATTCGCAATAGAGTGGCGGAGATTGTAAATGCAGAACTAATCTACAGTTAATGCAATAGCGGGATGGTGACTTGCCATCCCGCTATTTTTTTGATTTAATTTGAGAACTACTCATATAAGCGTGAGTTAAACTTGAATTTTCGTTTGATTTGTGCTATAATATACTTATCCTTACGAATGGGGTAATGAAATGACTGTTAGTTATGATAAACTATGGAAACTGCTAATTGATGAGAAAATGAATCGAACTGATTTGAAGAATGCGGCAGGAGTCAGCTTTAATGTTCTTGCTAAAATGAGCCGCAATGAATTTGTGTCACTGGAAAGTTTGTGTAAGATATGTTCTGTGTTGGCCTGTGATATTGGTGATGTAATGGAGTTTATAGAAAATGAGCCTGCTTGATTTTGCCCTTGAAACTACGAAGAAATATATTGAACAGATGCCGAAGTCTCAGCGAAAAAAATACGGACAGTTTTTTACAAGCAAAGAAACTGCTGTATTTATGGCTGAGTTATTTGAAGTGCCTGTAAATAAAGAGCAGCTTCATATTCTTGACGCCGGCGCTGGCTCTGGCATATTGTCTGTTGCGCTAATTGAAAAATTACAAAAGACACCGCAGCTACGGTATATACACTTGGTATGTTATGAAAACGATCCTCAAATCATTGAGTTGTTGAGAGCAAATCTTCAGTGGGTTTGTCAGTATTCTACATTAAGAGTTGACTATGAAATACGAGAAGATAACTATATTTTGAGTCAAGTGTTAGAGTACAATGGAATGCTTGGGGCTGAGCCCAATCCTCTTAAATACGATATGGTAATCGGTAATCCGCCTTATATGAAGATAGCAAAAGACGCTCCAGAGGCTAAAGCAATGCCTGATATTTGTTATGGTGCACCCAATCTGTATTTTCTTTTTGCTGCTATGGGAATGTTTGATTTGTGTCCAAATGGCGAATTAGTATATATCATTCCTCGCTCTTGGACTTCGGGAGCATATTTCAAAAAATTTCGCCAGAAATTCTTGAAAAACGGAGTTTTAGAACATATTCACTTGTTTGTTAGTCGTGATAAGGTGTTCGAAAATGAGAGCGTCTTGCAGGAAACTATGATTATAAAAGTCAGAAAAGCAACGACCATTCCAGAGAATATTGTTATTACAACAACACAGAGTAACAAGGATTTTTCAAATAAAACAACTTTTGAAGCAGTGTACAACACTGTTGTTTCAGGAGAAGATAAGTATGTTTATTTGGTTACGAATGAACAAGAGGTAGAGACACTCGAACTGCTGAATAGGTGGACAAATACATTGCCGAGCATTGGATTAAAAATGAAAACGGGCTTGACTGTTGATTTTAGAAACAGAGAAGTTTTGCGCAATGTGCCAGAAGACCAGGCAGTACCGTTGTTCTACTCACAGCATATACAAGACGGGAAAGTTGTATTTCCTATTGGCAAAGAACACGAGTATATCGTTACTAATCAGGCAAGTCTGTTGCAACCGAATGCAAATTATCTTTTTGTAAAAAGATTTACGGCTAAAGAAGAACATCGGCGGTTACAGTGTGGTGTATATCTTGCAAGGAAATACCCTGACTATTCGAAAATCAGCACTCAAAACAAAATTAATTTCATTGGCGGTCTAAAAGAACTATCGGAATGCATTGTTTATGGGCTATATGTATTATTTAATTCAACCCTTTATGATTGTTACTATAGAATCCTAAACGGTTCAACTCAAGTCAATTCGACAGAGATCAATTCTATGCCTGTACCGCCTTTGGAAAGCATAGAGCAAATGGGCAAAGCGCTGATTAAATCTCGTGATATGACAGAAGCGAGATGCGACCAAATTTTAAGGAGTTTCATTTATGAGCAAAATCGAGGAAGCAAGAGAGATACTGAAAGAATTGCAAGTGCCAGCTAAGCAGCAGGCGGATTTGTGCGGTTATGTTCTTTTGGCTATGGCAGATATAAAGGAAGATGATGAATGGTCGAGTGCCGTAAATGGTTGGATTCGCATTCACGATGTTATAGCGTATACGAAGGAAAACTATGGCGTTGCCTATGCGGAAAATAGCCGAGAGACTTTTCGAAAGCAAGCTATGCACCATTTTAGGAATGCTGCGTTTATTGAGGATAATGGAAAAGCGACCAATAGCCCGAACTATCGCTATCGTCTGACTGATGAAATGCTCTCGCTTATTCGCTGTTTTGGAACAGAACATTGGGAATCAGAAAAACAGAAATTTTTGCAATCTCATGAAACACTGATTGATCTGTATGCGTCTAAGCGTACAATGAGAAAAATGCCTGTGCGGATTAATGGAGAGAACTTTACTTTTTCGCCTGGAAAGCATAATCAACTACAAAAGGCTATTATTGAGGAATTTGCACCTCGATTTGCACCGAATACCGAGTGCCTTTATGTAGGGGATACCACGGAAAAAGATTTGGTTAAGAATGTAGAGAGGCTTCAAGAACTGGGATTTGCAATTACACTTCACGATAAAATGCCAGATGTAGTCCTTTACTCTGAAGAAAAGAATTGGCTTTATTTTATCGAGTCTGTTACTTCTGTCGGGCCGATGGAACCTAAGAGGATTAAAGAGATTGAAGAAATGACAGAAGGCGTTACAGCGGGTAAAATTTATGTAACTGCATTTCTTGACTTTAAGACTTTTAAGAAGTTTTCTGAAACGCTTGCTTGGGAAACAGAGGTTTGGATTGCAGATATGCCGGATCATATGATTCATTTGAATGGAGACAAGTTCTTAGGACCGAGAAAATAATGTAGAGGACTATTTTAGAATGAAGATACTTGATTTTATTGAAAAAACAAAATTAGCTGATAGAAGTGAGAGTGAGAAAGCAAAACTCCTTTGTTTCTTTCATTATAAAGAAACTGACGAATCACTTTTTTCAATGCCATTAATTTCTAATTTATTCGTGCAGTGTGGGTTTAATGTTCCCAATAGTTCAAGATTAAAGACTAATTTAACTAAGGGAAAAGAAAAGGCATTTGTTAACTCCAAGGGAAAGACTGCCACAATAGAGTTTATTCCAGCAATTTTACAAAGCACGGAAAAAGAATATGCAGTTTTATGGGAAGATAACATTACTATTGACTCAGATAGTGAATTAATTGATGAACAAAAATTTGTAGGAAAGCGGAAATATTTAGATCAGTTAATTTATCAAATAAATCACTCCTATGCAAATAATTGTTACGATGCGGCGGCAGTTTTAATGCGAAGATTGTTTGAGGTTTTACTTGTCCTGTCATATCAAAATTATGGAATAGATGATCAGATAAAGGACTCCACGGGAAAAGGGTATATTATGCTTGATGGCATAGTTAAGAATGCTAAAAACAATCAAATATTAAAAATCTCACGTATTAAAAGTGAGTTCGACACATTCCGTATGGTTGGCAATTTTTCTGCACATAACATAACATATACAGCTGGAAAAAAAGACATAGATGATATTAAACTAAATTATCGAGTTATGCTCGAAGAATTATACAGCAAAGCGGGGTTAATAACTTAATGGAAGAAAAATCAGAAATTCGTGTAAAATTTGAAATCGGTGAGATTAAATTTGAAGCAGAAGGTTCTGCTGATTTGGTTGAAAGGGAAAGAAGTATTTTCAACAATACTCTTTTGCCAGCCGCTATTGACGCAATAGTACGCACTCGTAGTGTGGCACGAAGTGCTCAATACATAGAGACTCAAGATTCACAGCAACCAGCTGTTTTGACAACAACTAATACAGCTGCTTTGCCAGAGCAAGCTGTGGAAAATTCAACAACAGATTTTTCAAGGATGAGCCTTGCTTCTTTCGTGAAGTCAAAAGGAGCAGATGCACACTATGACTTTATTATCTGTGCTGTTTATTTTAATGAGAAGCGAAATGGTATTTCATCATTTTCCTCTGCTACTCTTAAAGATCTATATTCCGAAGCCAAAAAACCTTTGCCAAATAATCTAAGTATGTCATTAAGCGAGTTGGTAAAAAAAGGATTAATTATGGAAGATGTTTCTGCAAAAGGATCAACTCCCAAAATATATGTTTTAACTTTAGAAGGAGAAGAAGCTATTAAAAATATGCATCCCGCAGAAACTAAAGAAAAGAAAATGTCATCTAAACCTCGAAAACAGCATCAAAAGGTGGATTCTCCATATGCTACAATCAACTGTGACGATTTGAACTTAGAACAGTATCCAGAAGTGAAATCTCTTAAAGATTTCAAAGAAAAGATGATGCTCATTCTTTATATCATAACTAACGAGGGTAAAGGCGAATGGTTTACAACAACAGATGTTCTTTGCCTTATGACGGACATTTTTGGCGAATCAGCAACTAAAGATCAGGTTAATGGAGTGTTTAAAAGGGAAAAGAGATGGTTTAAGTCTGAACATGTTGATGGGAATAACAAATTAGTCCGCAGGAGATTGCTTAACGAAGCAAAGACATTTGCACAATCATTGGGAATAGAGAATGTGTCAGAATGAGAGACTTTGAAGTGATTTAATCCCTGCGTAAGAATTACACAAAAATTTATATACTATTATCCACGCTAAAAGAGGTATATGTTATCAACAGCGATAACAAAATGATAACATTAGCTCATATAGGCAGGATAATATGGATACATCAAATAATCAAAAGAACTATGAATACGACAGAGAATAATTGCTAAACAAAATTGATTAGTATTTGTCGAGTGGGAATAGTTCCCTTTGGTTTAGATGTGCCGAAAAAACCAGTATTAACTGGGTTACCATAAGGATACCTTTGTTTAATCGGGCGCCGAATGGCAGGTAGTGCATATGCACCGACTGTCTTTCGCCTTTTTTATGATCTTTACATTTCGGTGACATTGCCGATGTAACGGAAATAAATATCAATCTGCTGTTTAAACTCTGGGGTGTATGATTTTTGATTTTTAGCCATTGTGTTGAACTCCTTTTTCTATAAGTATAGCTTGTTCAACATTTCGTGTCTATGGTTATATTCTAGCACCAGTATAGTTCTGCGATACCGTTTCTTACACCACCCTGTACGAAAAAATACACTACCGAAATAACTTGACCGTGTAGGCGTTGCTTGTGTTCGATCCGTCCTGTCTGCGGCGCTTTTTCTTTTTCAAGACTTCGGATTGCTGCGTCCACCGTCTTTTTGTCAATACAGCATTCCTCGGCGATCAGCCGCCGTGACGGAAAGCAGACACCGTTTTTATTGCTGTGTTTTACAAGGCAGCAGTAGACGGCGTAATCTCTCGGCTTTAATCGGTAGTCGCTTATGCGGTTTGAAATGATTGAAAATTTTATCCCCTCACTTTTCATGCCGAAAATCGGGTGTTCTAACACCTTAAAAATTGAGACTTTACAAAATGTTCAAAATCCCAAGGGATATCCGTAAAAAGAAAACAGGTAAAGGACGGTGAGATTCTCTGCCTGTTGCAGTATATATTTTCGAAACAGAAACAGAATCGTGCGATCCCGTTTCCGATTATCTTACTTTGTTACGGTTCTAATTCAGGTGTCGGCTTGTACACTTCCATCATCAGCCGCGATGTAAATCGAAATCCGTTTGTGAACGCTTGTAGCTCATGCCGGTCATAATTTCTGCATCCGTTTTTTAATTTGTTCGAACGGAACCTTTTGCTGTTCTGTGAGAGTGGCTCTGAGTTCCGTTTCAAGCCGTACAACGGTTACAAACGATCCGCCTTTGTCTGTGCCTTTTTGCTATACTCTGCACTGTTTTTTGAAAGAATGAGCGTCTTAATGCAATCTTAATACAGAGCGCTGAATCATTACACCGTTTTATTATGTTTCACGGTATTCTCTTTATAAACAAGAAGAAATAGGAGAAGTATATATGTCTGAAATTACACATAGAAAAAAGAGGCTGTCATCCTTTAAGCTGATCGTTTTGGGCTTTGCCAGTGTCATAGTGCTTGGAGCGCTGATATTGATGCTGCCGTTTTCATCGACTGCCGGAGTTGTTACGCCGTTTCATGAGGCGCTGTTCACATCGACCTCCGCCGTTTGCGTTACGGGGCTGGTCGTGCAGGATACAGGTAGCTATTGGTCCGCTTTCGGGCAGACGGTAATACTGCTGATGATCCAGATAGGCGGGCTCGGTGTTGTGACAGTTGCGGCATTTTTCGCTATGCTGTCCGGCAGAAAAATATCGCTGATGCAGCGCAGTACCATGCAGGACGCCATCTCTGCCCCGAAGGTCGGCGGGATCGTCCGCCTGACCCGCTTTATTGTACGGGGAACTTTTTTGATCGAGCTTATCGGAATGCTCGTCATGCTGCCGACATTTTGCGGAAAATTCGGTATCAAGGGAATTTGGATGGCGGCATTTCATTCGATTTCCGCCTTTTGCAACGCCGGCTTTGACATACTCGGCACCGCAGAAAACAAATACCCGTCTCTTACGGGATACATCGGAGAGCCTACAATAAACATTGCAATTATGCTTTTAATTATTGTGGGCGGTATTGGATTTTTGACCTGGGACGATATTTACACAAACAAGTGGCATTTCAAAAAATACCGTATGCAAAGTAAAGTCATATTGGTAACAACGGCAATCCTCATTATCGCTCCCGCAGTATTCTTTTTCTTCTGTGATTTTATGGGGCTGCCGCTCGGTGAAAGGATTCTTGCGTCGCTTTTTCAGTCTGTCACACCGAGAACCGCCGGTTTCAATACCGCTGATCTTCCCGCTATGACCGGTTCCTCTAAGGCAATTATGATTCTGCTGATGCTCGTCGGAGGTTCACCCGGCTCCACGGCAGGTGGTATGAAAACGACCACGTTTGCCGTTCTGATTCTGAGTGCATTCTCCGTCTGTCGCAAAAAGGACGATGCCGAAGTCTACGGCAGGCGCATTGATGGTTCGACAGTGAAAAACGCCGTAACCGTTGCCGTAATGTATTTCCTGCTGTTTTTTATCGGTGGCATTGTTATCAGCACAGCAGAGGGTCTGCCCCTTAGCACTTGTCTTTATGAAACGGCATCCGCTGTCGGAACGGTCGGGCTTACGCTCGGGATCACACCGCAGCTCGGCATTCTATCTCAGCTTATTTTAATCGTCTTAATGTATCTCGGCAGAGTCGGCGGACTCACCCTGGTTTATGCGGCGATCTCCAATAAAAATCAGAGCGTCGCAAAGCTGCCGCTCGAAAAGATTACAGTCGGATAAAGGAGTTAATATATTATGAAAAACATATTGTTAATAGGCCTCGGCAGATTCGGAAAGAATATCGCTTTGCAGCTTAACAAGTTAGGACACGAGGTGATGGCAGTAGACAACAACGAAGAAAGAGTCAATGAGATTCTGCCGATCGTTACCAATGCGCAGATCGGCGACAGCACAAACACGGAGTTTTTAAAGTCGCTCGGTATCAGAAACTTTGATGTGTGCATCGTCACCATCGGTGGAGATTTTCAAAACTCGCTGGAAACCACTTCTTTGCTGAAGGAGCTCGGTGCAAAATTAGTTGTGTCCCGCGCCGAGCGTGATGTGCAGGCAAAATTTCTTCTGCGCAACGGAGCGGACGAGGTCGTTTCCCCAGAAAAACAGGTAGCAAATTGGGCTGCTATTCGGTACACCGCCGACCACATTCGGGATTACATTGAGGTTGATGAGGCTCATGCCATTTTTGAGGTAGAGGTGCCGGAGGGATGGGTCGGCAAATCCGTCGGGGAGCTGGATATCCGTAGAAAATACAGCATCAATATTATGGCGACTAAGGAGAACGGAAAAATCAATATGGCAGTTACGCCGGAAACCGTTCTTACGGACAAGATCACTCTTTTGGTTCTCGGTGCTTACAAAGAACTGCAAAAGTGTTTTCACATTTGACAGAGGTGAACGGAATTGGCTGAGTTATTGCTGATTGTCAGTCTGCTTGGCATATTTGCTTTCGGATTTTATCTTATGATCAGGCTGGATCGATTTCTTGAAGAAAACAGAAAGGCATTGTTAAGGGAAAACGAATCCTGCGAGCCTTCCGAAGTTCTGCTGCCACATGGGCTGTCCGACAGTGAGATATTAAGCGAGATCCACCGCTTTCGGGAAACGCACGGAAAGGTCGATATTATTCTTTCCGACAGCAAAGAGAATACATTTTAGTTTGCGGTAGATTATTTCACGATTTTGATGTATAATAAAACAAAAGGATGGTGAACTAGATGAAATCACAAACCGAGCAGTCAAGAAAAGGCGCAGACGAGCATATCCTTGTCTGCCTATCCTCTTCGCCGTCCAATGCAAAGATCATACACACCGCCTCAAAGATGGCTAAGGTCCTTCATGCAAGATTTACCGCCATCTATGTGCAGACGGATACGGTCATAAATGATGAGGATCAGTCCCGACTTTCGCAGAACATACAGCTCGCGCAAAAGCTCGGCGCCGAGATCGTTATGACGCACGGCGAGGATGTACCACTGCAGATCTCGGAATATGTCAAGCTTTCCAATGTCACAAAAATCGTGATCGGTCAAAGCAGCGCCAGACGAAGATGTCTGTTTGGGATACCAACTCTCACCGAAAAGCTGATTTTCTCCGCCCCTGATGTTGACATTCATATTATTCCAGACACGCTGAACTACACAAAGCCTCACAGACGCCGTCTGTTCTTTGGTACAGAGATACCTTCGCTGCGGAATATTGCCGTGACCGTTCTGGCGCTTGCCGTATGCACGGCGATCGGGCTTCTGTTCGATCATCTCGGCTTTTCCGATACCAATATCGTTACGGTATATATCCTCGGTGTGCTGATGATCTCCGTTTTGACCAAAGGATACCTTTGCAGTATGGCAGGCTCATTTCTAAGTGTTGTATTGTTCGGATTTTTCCTTACCGAACCCAGGTTGTCCTTTCAGACCTATGCCGTAGGCTATCCCGTTACCTTTGCAGTCATGCTGGCATCTTCCATTCTCACCGGCACGCTTGCCTCGAAGCTGAAAGATCATGCAAGGCTCTCGGCTCGCTCCGCGTTCCGTGTGCAGGTGCTGTTCGACACTGACCGTCTGCTGCAAAAAGCAAAAAGCAACGATGATGTTTTAAGCGTAACCTGTATGCAGCTCTCGCGACTGCTTGACCGAAGCATTGTTGCCTATATGAAAGGCGAAAACGGAATGTTGTCCGGTCGGCTGTATGCCGAAAAAAAGGATACACACGCTGAAAAGCTGCTAAGCGATGCAGAGCGGCAAACCGCAGAATGGGTGCTTCAAAATGGTTGCCGTGCAGGAGCAACGACCACACAGTTTAGAAAATCCGAATGTCTTTATCTTGCGATCCGTGCAGGTGGCAGAGTCTACGGTGTGATCGGAATACCGATGAAACCTGAAAAGCCCGATTCATTTGAAGGCAGCATCGTACTTTCGGTTGTGAACGAATGTGCTCTGGCAATGGATAATGCTCACAACGCCGCCGAAAAGGAACGGGTGGCAGATCTTGCAAAAAGCGAGCAGCTGCGTGCAGACCTTTTGCGGTCAATCTCACACGATCTGCGCACGCCGCTTTGCTCCGTTTCTGGTAATGCGGACACGCTTTTGCATAACGGAAGCTGCCTGGACGAAGCAACCAAACAGCAGATCTATAAAGATATTTATGACGATTCCGAATGGTTGATCGGCGTAGTGGAAAATCTTTTGTATGTCACAAGACTGAATGACGGACGCCTAAAGCTGGAGCTTACCGACCAGCTTGTGGACGAAGTGGTCAACGAAGCCGTTTCGCATTTGAAGAAAAAATCCGTCGGACACAAGGTGACGGTAAAGTGCGACGATCTGATCCTTGCCCGTATGGACGCACAGCTTATCGTGCAGGTCATCGTCAATCTTATTGACAACGCCTTGAAATATACCGAACAAGGCTCCGAGATCTGCGTAAGTGTCGAAAAACAGGGTGGGAATGCCGTGATCCGTGTCGCCGATGACGGAAACGGAATTGCAGACGATGTGAAACCGCACATTTTTGAAATGTTTTACACCGGAAAAAACACAGTCGCAGACAGCCGCAGAAGCTTTGGAATCGGGCTTACCTTGTGCAAAGCGATCGTCGAGCTGCACGGCGGGACGCTGACGCTTGCCGACAATGTACCGCACGGCTGTATATTTACCTTTACTTTACCACTTAGCGAGGTGACTCTGAATGAATAAACCCCTTGTTCTCGTTGTGGAGGACGACCGTCCTGTCCGCAATCTGATCGTAACAACATTAAAGGCGCACGATTACCGCTATCTGACTGCAGAGAACGGACGCGGTGCCATTATGGAGGTGACCTCCCATAACCCGGATATCGTTCTGCTGGATCTGGGGCTGCCGGATATTGACGGCACACAGGTGATCGAAAGCATCCGCTCATGGTCAAATATGCCCATTATTGTGATCAGTGCGCGCAGCGAGGATAAAGACAAAATCACGGCGCTGGATGCCGGGGCGGACGACTATCTGACAAAGCCATTTTCCGTAGAGGAGCTTTTGGCACGGCTTCGTGTCACGCAAAGAAGACTGTTGCTTTTGCAGGCAAACAGCGACACCGACTCACCAATTTTCCAAAACGGCGAGCTTAAAATTGATTATGCCGCCGGCTGCGCTTATTTAAATGGGGAGGAATTGCACCTGACCCCGATTGAATACAAGCTTTTGTGTCTGCTCTCTCATAATGTCGGAAAGGTGCTGACGCACACCTTTATCACGCAGCAGATTTGGGGCAGCAGCTGGGAAAACGATATTGCTTCTCTGCGGGTGTTCATGGCGACCCTACGCAAAAAGCTGGAGCTGCAAAAGGACAGCCCACAATACATTCAAACGCATATCGGCGTCGGTTACCGTATGCTGCGGGTAGACTGAGAAAAGCGTGGACTTTGTTTCTCACCTTTCTTAAAATCGGCGCCTTTACCTTCGGCGGCGGATACGGAATGGTTGCCCTTGTAAGAGAAACAGTCTTTTTCGGCTCTATAATAAATGTTGGGGTAAGAAAAATAGAGCCTACGAAAAAATATAAAAAAGTAGAGCATAAATTTGAAAAATCCGTTAAAATGGAATTGACAAAAAACCAGAACGGAGGTCAAAATTATGCTCTACACTTATTCTATCGAAAAACTAACAGGATTGCAAGGCATAATAATAAATAATATTGAAAGCAATGAAAAAGAGGTCCATATTCATTGTGAATTGGAAAGAAAACCTCATAAGTGTCCTAATTGTGGTTGTGTAACAGATTGTGTTCATGACTACAGAGTGCAAGTAATTAAGGATATTCCAAGCTTTGGTAAGTTCATATATATACATCTAAGGAAAAGAAGATACCGTTGTAAATGCGGAAAAAGGTTTGCTGAAGATAATAATTTTCTTGCTAAATACCAAAGATATACAACAAGATTTATCATATATATAAATGTACGATTTAATTAAGTATTTTAAGGAGTTTCCTAAAGAAAATAGGATGGAAGTTGAGTTATTTGTAAGTGATATGTGGAAAACATATTTTAAAGTATCCGAAACTTGGCTTAAAAATGCAACGCAGGTAGTGGATAAATACCATTGGATAAGGCAGATAATATGGGCATTTGAAAGAGTACGAAAAGAGGAACAGAAGAAGTTCCCAAAGAGTGAAAGAAAATATTTCAAACACTCAAGAAAGCTGTTATTAAAACGATTTGATGAATTAAATGATGAACAAAAGCAACAAGTAAATATTATGTTGTATAAATCAGCAAACCTAAATATTGCACATTGGTTTAAGGAAAATTTTCTCAAAATATTTGATTGCAATGACAGAGAAGAAGCCAAGAAAAGAATGTCTGAATGGATAGATTCGGCACTTGATAGCGGAATTGAACATTTAGAGAAATGTGCAAAAACAATGCTTAATTGGCTAAATGGTATTTTAAATTCATTCTTGACACCGGTAACTAATGGTTTTGCAGAAGGTTGCAACAACAAAATCAAAGTTCTAAAAAGGAATGCTTATGGATATCAAAATTTTAATAGATTTCGTAACCGTATTTTACATATGTTTTCACTACAAAAGAAAAAAACAAGTGATAGCATAATACTATCACTTGTCTATCTAATCTATTTCATTTTAGTGGATTTACCCCAACTATTGACATAGAGCCAAGAAAAGTTTGGAATAAAAAGACTCAAGAATTTTTAATTCTTGGGTCTTTTTTATATATGAATTGTGAATATAATTCAATATATAATTAAAAAAATGCAAATACATATTGAAATGTTTATTGTACTATGATATAATATCACTAAATTATTAAAAATATATAAAAAATAATTATGTACAGTGTATTATCTGTGTAAAATCACAAAAGATAAGTCCCATAAATGGGACAGTAAAATAAAAAAAGACCTGCTTTTGCAGGTCTTAAATCACACAATGTGACAGTTGCAAATTAATGCAACGATTTGAATAAATTTTTATTTGAACTCGTAGTGTAATCTCATAAGGTTTTAAGATTGTCTTAATTATATACTTAAAATTTTTAGTTGTCAATACAAAAGGAGAAATTTTTATGAAAGATTATTATGTTGGCTTTGATATAGGTACTGAATCAGTAGGATGGGCAGTGTCTGATTTTTACTACAATTTATGTAAATTCCATGGGAAGTCTATGTGGGGCTATGAACTCTTTGATGAATGTAATACTGCTGTTGACAGGAGAACTTTCAGAAATTCTAGAAAAAGAATTGATAGAAAGAAGCAAAGAATTGCATGGTTACAATTGCTGTTTAACGAGGAAATATCCAAAGTAGATATTGCTTTTTTTCAAAGACTGAAAGAAAGTAATCTTTATCTTGAAGATAAATCAACCAATGTGCCTTATGCAGTATTTGCAGATAAAAATTATACTGATGTTGATTATCATAATGCTTATCCCACAATTTATCACCTTAGAAAGGATCTCATTGAAAGAGAGGATCCACATGATATTAGATTGGTTTATCTTGCATTGCATCATCTAATTAAGAATAGAGGTCACTTTTTGTTTGATAATCTAAATTCTGATTATGATAGTGATTCTTCTTTTGATTTTCTTTATGATGATTTAGTTACCTATTTAAGTGAGGAAATGGGTATTGTACTTGAATGTAGTGATTCCTCAAATGTTGCTGATGTTCTCAAGGATAAAAGCAAGAGTAGAAGTGTTAAGAAAAAAGAACTTAGTAATTATTTTCAAATTACTAAGAAGAACAACCCACAGGAAGTTGAGATTATTACTTTGCTTTGTGGACTGAAAGGAACTTTATCTACTATTTTTAGTGATAAAACTTTGGATGATGCCGAAAAAAATAAAATTGTTTTTGATAACAGTTTTGATGAAAATGAAGATGATTACATTGCTATATTGCAAGACAGATATGAACTTATTGAAAAAGTAAAAGCAATTTATGATTGGGCTGTTTTAGCTGATATTCTAAACGGTGAATCTTATATATCTTTTGCTAAGGTTAAAACATATGAAGAACATAAGAATGATTTGAGAATGTTGAAGGACTATGTTAAAGAAAGATGTTTTGACAAGTATGATGAAATTTTTAGGGTTTCATCCGATATTCCAAACTACACTTCATATAGTGGAAAGTATAAGGAAAACGGTAAAACAGGAGTTTTAGCAAGAAAGAACAAAGCAACACAGGAAGAATTTTGTTCATACCTATTGAAGTCCTTTAAGAATCTTGACCATTCCGGTTATGAAGATATGTTCCTGAAAATTGAGAATAACACCTTTATGCCTAAGATAGTGGTAAAAGATAATGGTGTTATTCCAATGCAAGTTAATGAAAAAGAAGTAAAGATGATTCTGAATAATGCCTCAAAATATCTTCCTTTCCTAAGTGAAAAAGATTGTGATGGCATTTCTGTTAGTGACAAAATTCTAAAGATTTTTCAGTTTAGAATCCCTTACTATGTTGGTCCTTTAAATACTCATAGTGATAATTCTTGGCTTATTAGAGGTAAAGAAAAAATTTATCCTTGGAATTTTGATAAGGTTGTAGATGTTGAAAAGTCAGCAGAGGCTTTTATTACTAATCTAACAAGTAAGTGTACATACTTATTTGATAGGGATGTTATTCCTAAAAATTCAATTCTATATAGCAAGTTTATGGTTCTTAATGAACTAAATAATTTGCGTCTTGATGGTGAGAAACCTGATGTTCAGTTTAAGCAAGATATATTTAATGATCTTTTTATGCATCACAAAAAAGTGACAAGAAAGAGTCTTGTAAATTATATCAAATCAAAGACAGGTGAAACACCTGACATTACAGGAATTGATGGTGACTTCAAAACAAGTATGCGTTCAGCTATTGAACTTTCTTCTTATGATTTAGCTTTAGAAGAAAAGGAAATGATTATTTCTTCTATTACCATTTTTGGTGACGATAAAAAGTTACTGAAAAAAAGATTGAAGAAAAACTTTGCTGATAAGTTATCTGATGATGATATTAAGAAGATAAGCAAGTTAAAATATAAAGATTGGGGAAGATTTTCTAAAGATTTATTAACTGAAATTTATGATTTTGATGAAAATACCGGTGAAGTAAAGGATAATATCATTAATTCCCTTTGGAATACTAATGATAATTTTATGGAACTCTTAGGCTCAAAATATAATTTCCAAAAGAGCATAGAAAATGCTAATAGAGAAATTCAAAACAGTACTTCTATTAGAAAAATGGTAGAAGCATTATATGTATCTCCAAAGATAAAAAGACCTATTTATCAGTCTTTACTTATTATGAAAGAAATTGAGAAGATACAAAAGAGCCAACCTAAGAAGATATTTGTGGAAATGACTCGAAGTGATGGTGTTAAAGGGGATAAAGGACGTAAACACTCTCGTAAAAAGCGTCTTGAAGAACTTTACAAAAATTGCAAAGAAGATTCCGGTGAACTTTGGGAAAGTTTAGAGAAAACACCTGACAATGAATTTCAACAGGATAAGTTGTATTTGTATTACACTCAATTTGGAAAATGTATGTACACCGGAGAAAGCATTGATATTTCAGATTTGTTTAATCAAAATATCTATGATATTGATCATATTTTCCCTAGATCAAAGGTAAAAGATGATAGCCTTGATAACCGTGTATTAGTTAAGAGAACAGTGAACTCTCATAAGGATAATGACTATCCTTTAGATAAGTCTATTAGAGATAAGATGAAATCTTTTTGGTATGTACTTTATTCTAAAGAGTTAATCAGTAAGAAAAAGTTTGAAAGACTTACAAGGTCAACAAGCTTAACAGACAGTGAACTTTCCGACTTTATTGCTCGTCAACTTGTAGAAACTTCACAGTCAACCAAAGCTGTAGCTGATATTCTTAAAATTTTATATCCAAATACTGAAATTGTTTATGTTAAGGCTAGATATGCTTCTGAATTTAGAAAAAAATACGATATGCTAAAATGCAGAACAGTCAATGATATGCACCATGCAAAGGATGCATACCTTAATATTGTTGTTGGTAATGTGTACAATGAAAGGTTTACTCATAATAGAATTAACTTTATAAAGGGTTTGCAGACTAAGAAATATAGTATGAACAAAATGTTTAGTTATGATGTTAAAAATGCATGGATTGCTGAAGATAATTATTCTTTGAATATTGTTAAGAAAACAATGAACAAGAATAATCCTATCTATAGGAGATACTCTTTCGTTCAACATGGAGCACTTTTTAAAGTTTTACCTCTTAAAAAGGGCAAAGGACAAGCACCATTAAAGGAAAATTCACCACTTTCTAATATTAACAAGTATGGTGGTTATGATAAGCCAACCTCTTCTTACTTCTCATATGTTGAATTTGAAGGTAAGAAAGGAAAGAAAAGTCGTCAATTTGTACCTATCGATAGCTACTTAAGAAAAGAATATGAAGGAAATCCTATTCAGTATTTAACAGAAAGATTAGGTCTAGTTAATCCGAAAATTCTTATTCCAATTGTGAAGTACAATGCTTGTATTGAAATTGATGGATTTAGAATGAATATTAGCAGTAAGTCAAATGGTGGTAAGACAATAGTATATAAATCAGCAATGCTTTTGGTTTTAGGTTACCAAGGTGAGTTGTATGTAAGAAATATTACAAAATTACTTGAAAGCCCTGAAGATCATACTATTACTGAATTTGATGGTGTTTCTTTTGATGAAAACATCGATTTATTTGATTCTTTAGTGAACAAAATGTGTAATACAATTTTAAAAGTAAAGTATTCAGATATGGGAAAAAAGATTAATCAAAAGAGAGATGTATTTCTTTCTCTTGATTTAAGAACACAATGTTTTGTTTTAAATGAAATTTTAAAAATATTACATTGTAACGTTTTAATGGGAGATTTATCGAAAATAGGTCTGGCTAAAAAATCTGGTGCACTTACTTCTAATTCTGTATTAACTGAAATTAAAAATGTAAAATCTATTTACCTTGTTAATCAGTCAGTAACAGGATTATTTGAAAAGAAAATTGACTTGTTGAACATGTAAATTTATTATTTAGGAGAGTAACTATGAGTTGGAGAACAGTAGTAATAACAAAAACCTGTAAACTGGATTATTCTATTGGTTATCTAGTTGTTCGTGATGTTGAAAAAACTACAAAGATACATATTAGTGAAATTAGTATGTTAATTGTTGAGAGTACATCTGTTGCAGTAACTGTTGCTCTCCTAAACGAATTAACCAAGAAAAGTGTCAAAGTTATTTTTTGTGACGAAAAGCATAGTCCGTCATTTGAAGTAACTCCATATTATGATAGTTGTAAGTCGAGTTTAAAACTGAAACAACAGATTGATTGGGATGACCATATCAAGCAGTATATATGGACAAATATTGTTGCAGAAAAAATCAGTAATCAAGCAAAAGTATTAAAGCAATTTCAGTTGCCTCAATATACTCAATTATTACAATATATTGATGAAATTGAGTTTAATGATTCTACCAATAGAGAAGGTCATTCCGCAAAAGTGTATTTTAATGCTTTGTTTGGAAAGAGTTTTTCAAGAAAAAATGATTGTCCCATTAATGCTATGCTTAATTATGGTTATAGTATCATACTTTCTACTTTTAACAGGGAAGTTGTGTCAAATGGTTACATAACACAACTGGGATTATTTCATGATAATATGTTTAATCAATACAATTTAAGTTGTGATTTAATGGAACCATTCCGACCTTTTGTTGATTCTATTGTTAAGGAATGTAATCCGGTAAAATTTGATAAAGAAGAAAAAGTGCTAATTTATTCTTTACTTAATAAAGAGTTGATAATAGATGACCGAAAACAAACTTTTCTAAATACAATAAAAATATATTGTAAAAGTGTTTTTACAGCAATAGAAGAACAGAATTCATCTTTAATAAGGTTTCCAAAAAATGAGTTATAGATTTATGAGAGTATTAGTAATGTTTGATTTACCTACAGAAACAGCAGAAAATAGAAGAAATTATACTAAGTTCAGAAAGTATCTGATTAAAAGTGGTTTTATGATGATGCAACAGTCTGTTTATGTGAGATTGGCATTAAATCAGACAAATGCAAAAGGAATGATTGATAGTGTAAAAAAGAACAAGCCTTCGGAAGGCCTTGTTCAAATTCTTACAATTACTGAAAAACAATATTCAAAGATGGAAATTATTTCCGGTGAGTATTCAAATGATACAGTAGATACTGATGAAAGGTTGTTAATGCTATGAGAATGTTATATAATTTAATGACAGATCCTGTAATATTTGAAAATAGTAATATTAAACTGTTGGTTATTGAAAATAAAATTCAGTTTAGAAATACTATTTTAAGTTTACAGAATGGTGATGAAGAGGGCTTATTTGTGTTTTCAAAGGATTATAAACCATTAGATTTTTCTAAATCAGTTAGATTTATAGATAATGCACTATCTTTTAATTTAGCTGATAAAAAACTTATGAGTAAAATTAATAGTGATTTAGAATTTATTTGTAATTCAAAGTATTTTGATGAATTATCAATGATTAAAGAATTATGTACAAAACTTTGTTATAATCTTTGTGAAGAAAAAGAATTTGATTTTACTTTTAATGATGAAATAGAAACAAGTGCTTTTATAAAACTGTTTTCTTTCTCTCCTAATAATGATTTTTCAGGCGTATTAGAAAAACTTTTATTGTATATTAGTTTAGTGAATAAGTATTTGGGCATAAAGTGTTTTATTACACAAAATCTTTTTATTTATTTCAGCAATAATGAGATTTTATCATTTTATAACACACTTATTGCTCACGATATTTATTTAGTGGATATAGAAAATATATATCCAAATCAAATAACTTCTCTGGAAGAAATAATAATAATTGATAAAGATTTATGTGAGGTGATTGACAAATAATATAGAAATGTAATAAAATTAAGTGAAATATCTTATGTTTTTACCATGCACATGTAGTGGGTGCATTTTATTTGAGGTTTGAGAGTAGTGTAATTTCATAAGGTATTAAAACCCTTACTTGTTAGCCAACCGTGGACTTTGTGTTTGAGAGTAGTGTAATTTCATAAGGTATTAAAACTGAAATAGATTGTGTGCTTGTATAACCATCGTTTGAGAGTAGTGTAATTTCATAAGGTATTAAAACTTTTGATAGTTATATTATACTACATTAATTGTTTGAGAGTAGTGTAATTTCATAAGGTATTAAAACTGGAAAGAAGATGTTGATTATCGTGGTACGGTTTGAGAGTAGTGTAATTTCATAAGGTATTAAAACGTACCAACCGCAAAAGATATTGAAAAGTACGTTTGAGAGTAGTGTAATTTCATAAGGTATTAAAACGACAACCAACCGGAAGACTACGAACAAGCAGTTTGAGAGTAGTGTAATTTCATAAGGTATTAAAACTTTATTACTCTTGTATTGAATTTCATATGAGTTTGAGAGTAGTGTAATTTCATAAGGTATTAAAACATTACTACATACTGGTATATGGTAAAGTTTGTTTGAGAGTAGTGTAATTTCATAAGGTATTAAAACTAGCTTTTGGATAACTTTTTAAAAACTCTGTTTGAGAGTAGTGTAATTTCATAAGGTATTAAAACTAGCTTTTGGATAACTTTTTAAAAACTCTGTTTGAGAGTAGTGTAATTTCATAAGGTATTAAAACGACACGATAGCAAAATACACAGAATGATAGGTTTGAGAGTAGTGTAATTTCATAAGGTATTAAAACTGACTTCCGATTCAAAGAAGAATTCTTTGGTTTGAGAGTAGTGTAATTTCATAAGGTATTAAAACAGGAGACACAAAACACTCTGCTGAACGTTAGTTTGAGAGTAGTGTAATTTCATAAGGTATTAAAACTCTTTGTTGGAAGTAAGACCTATGTCTATCGTTTGAGAGTAGTGTAATTTCATAAGGTATTAAAACTCTTAAAACGAACATACTCTACGCCGTCACAGTTTGAGAGTAGTGTAATTTCATAAGGTATTAAAACGTTTTTCATATTTCTGCAATAAGTATAAGTGTTTGAGAGTAGTGTAATTTCATAAGGTATTAAAACTCTTAAAACGAACATACTCTACGCCGTCACAGTTTGAGAGTAGTGTAATTTCATAAGGTATTAAAACTAACAGGTTTAAACCTGTTGACGTGGCAGAGTTTGAGAGTAGTGTAATTTCATAAGGTATTAAAACAGTATAATTTTCATTATCCTTAGTACTATTGTTTGAGAGTAGTGTAATTTCATAAGGTATTAAAACAAGAAAGATGTATTAAAGGATTATTTTCTTGTTTGAGAGTAGTGTAATTTCATAAGGTATTAAAACGATAGTCATAGTCCAGACTAGGATTCATCAGTTTGAGAGTAGTGTAATTTCATAAGGTATTAAAACAAGTGATTCCGTCGGCGTTGCTGCGGTGGAGTTTGAGAGTAGTGTAATTTCATAAGGTATTAAAACTTACATATAGTCAATATAACACCAATGTTGTTTGAGAGTAGTGTAATTTCATAAGGTATTAAAACTTACATATAGTCAATATAACACCAATGTTGTTTGAGAGTAGTGTAATTTCATAAGGTATTAAAACTTATATGTTTGTAAGCCAATGACCTGTCCTGTTTGAGAGTAGTGTAATTTCATAAGGTATTAAAACTTTCCCTCATCACAGAAAAATGTGGGATAATCAAAAATAAATATTGAAGAAGAGCATAGGAAGTTCCAAAATTGTAGTTGAAAAGACAAACAATGGAGGAGAGAAACCTATGCTCTATTTAGATGATATCAAAGTCAAGGATTTAAAGGAACACATATAGGAATCAGTCCTAAAAAAGATAAAAGCGTACTGTTTCTGGAAAGCGTAAGGTCAATGCAGACAGTTCGGTGCCCTTATTGTGGAGGCAGTGTGTATATTTATGAAAACGGACAAGTCAAACTCAAAGATATTCCAATATGGAGAGGTACTACACACATATGGAACTTCTTTATCCATAGATATCAATGCAACTGTTGCCACGAAACATTTACAAAAGAAATACCTTTCAACTATCCAGGAACACGGATAACATACCGAGCAATTACAATCTATTCTGCAAGATCATCACGACCTTGCTGTTTGTTATGCCATGAAAGAGGAAATGTGCAGACTTTATGAATTGACAGATTACCAACAAGCAGTCGTCGGATGGACAAAATGGTTTCAGGCGGCGAAAGAAAGTGAGATTCCCGCATTGGTACGGTTTGCAGTTCAAAAAGAAAAACGGCTCCCTGGCTTAGCGGCCCATGCCATCTACTCAATCAGCACCGGCAAGCTCGAAAGCTTCAACAACAAGATCAAGGTCGCTAAACGAATCGGCTACGGTTACCGTGATGATGACTTCTTCTTTACCTTGATTCGCTATCTTTCTATTCCTTCTGTACGTTCACCATCCCACAAAAAATCGTGATGAACCTTTTTTTATGTCAGTACCGGCAATGCTTTTAGTTGCAACAATATGAGAACCACTCGCAGTAAAAGGGTCTTGATACATCATCTTAGTATTGGTGCTTCTACCAGTAGTATCAGCTGACACTTTTGAAGTATATATCAAAGAAAATGAACTTAAAATCACTAAAAATGATAACAATAAGGCAATAGCTTTCTTATTAATTGATAATAAGATTTTCATTTTATTTTCCTCCTTTTTTCGTATTTTATAGAAGTTTATTAAGTTGGTGAGCGACAAAACATATTATTACCTCCTACTTATATTCCGTGACTTTTGCATTTTGACAACCTAAATTTGCAATATTTTTCTGTTTTTTTGAAAATTTGTCAATTTTGACAAAAGGAAAACACCGACCACTTTTATTAAAGTAATCGGTGTAAATACACGAATATTATATTTTAATCTCTTGGGTCTTTGTGGTTATTATAATCTTCAATAGATTGCCAGTTGTAATAGAACTTAATTACATACTCTTGATTTCCTTTATTATCTTTATAATCTTTACCATTGATTTTAAATTTTTCAAAATCAACATAAACTAAAAATTTTGAATCTTTTGGTGTTTCAGTATTGATTAGCCAATCAAAACCATTGTATTTGCTATCTAAAATTAGATTTTTTCGGTATTGTGGGTAACCGTTTTTATCCCAATATATAAATGAATTTAGAAAATCTGCATATTTATTAGAATCTTTAAGATAACCTTTGTCATTCCAATCATTATTATTGTTAAGAAAATCACCGGACATTTCTTGAATCCAATATGATAGTGTTTCGGTATACCAATAATTAAGGGATACAAAATTATCAACACAATATCCGGATGTATCCTCAACATACCATTGATGTTGACATTTTAATCGTGGTTCAATTGTTGCACCACAAGACTTAAAGTAGTTATTCAGCATATCACAATGTCTTTTGACAATCGATTTAGATTTGAGTTGCTTTATTGTTAATTTTGTATTATCACTTATAGGTGGATTTTTAACTTTAACAGTTAGTTTTACTACTTTTCTACTACCATCTTTTGCTTTTGCAGTAATAGTTACTGTACCTGCCTTAATACCTTTAACAACGCCTTTTGAATTAACTGTAGCAACTTTTTTGTTACTAGAAGAATAAGTTAAACCTTTATTGTTTGCGTTGCTAGGAACTACTGTAACTGCAAATTTAATAGTCTTATTTTTATATACTTCTTTAACTTGTTTCTTATTGTTATATGATAACTTTGTAACAAGTTGCTTTACTGTAAATTTACACTTTGCTGACTTATTACTACCGTCCTTAGCCTTTACAGTAATTACAACTTTACCTCTATGCTTGATTGTAACTTTACCATTACTGTTTACAGTAGCAACATTCTTATTTGATGAATACCAACTTACACCTTTATAAGTAGCATTTTTATTCTTAATAGCTTTCTTTAATTGGAAAGTTCTATTCTTTGCACCCCTGTTAAGAGTAACTGAAGATTTATTCAAAGTGATTTTCTTTACCTTTTTACCTACAACAACAAGTATCCTTGTTCTGATTTTACTACCGTCTTTTGCAATAGCATTTACATAAGTTGTACCCTTATTTGTTGTTGCCTTGATTTTGCCGTTCTTATCTACAGTAACTACTTTAGTGTTGTTTGATTTCCAAGTAACTGACTTGTTATAAGCGTTATTAGGTAATACTGCAGCTTTTAGTTTTGCAGTTTTGCCTTTTTTAGACAAGTTAATAATACTCTTATTTAGTTTAATTTTAGTAACTCTTTGTACAACCTTGATTTTACATTGAGCTGATACATTACTACCATCAGTAGATGTTGCAGTAATTATAGCATTACCTACTTTAAGAGCCTTGACTTTACCATTCTTATCTACAGTAGCAACCTTTGTATTGCTTGACTTCCAAGTTAATCTCTTATTAGTAGCATTTATAGGAAAAACAGTAGCCTTTAAAGTTGTTGACTTACCATTGTAAAGTGTCTTGCTTGTAGCATTTAGCTTAATAGAACTAACTTTAACTTCAGTTGTTTCTGTTGTAGTAGGTTCTGTAGAACTTTCTATTGTACTACTTTCTGTAGTTGATGAAGAAGGTTCTGTAGAACTTTCTATTGTACTACTTTCTGTAGTTGATGAAGAAGGTTCTGTAGAACTTTCTATTGTACTACTTTCTGTAGTTGGTGAAAGAAGGTTCTGTAGTAATTTCATCAGGTGTTGCTTCATCAGATGTTGCTTCATCAGATGTACTTATAGTAGATGTTTCAATTCCTTTCTCTGTTGGTTCAGATGTTGTAATGTTGGACAAATTGTCCACGTTATCAAATGCAAAATAACTTACACATAATGTGCTTGTAATGATTGTTTCAACTAATAATAATGATAATAACTTTTTCATTTAAATACCTTCTTTCAATTCTTAATGCAGTTTTGTTCAATTACTTATCATCAACAATAATTAATTTCTTACCTAAAGGAACTTATAGTTTTAGAATAGTGTCTAACTGTGGATTGGTTTGACCTTTTTCCAATCTTGCAATAACAGGTTGTTTTACACCACTCATCAATTCAAGTTGTTTTTGGCTAATACCTTTTTCATTTCTTGCATTGATGATTTCACTTATAATAGATACTCTCAAATCACTTTCTGCTATTTCTTCCGGAGTAAATAGTTTCTTACGAACATCGTTCCAATTAGAACCAATAGCACTATTATTTTTTTTCATTGTCAAAACCTCTTTCTAATAAATCAGAATACTCATTTTTAGCTTTTTGAATTTCTCTTAAAGGTGTTTTCTTCATAAACTGATGAAGCAACACAAAATCACCATTATGCCAAGCCACAAATAAAATTCTATCTCTAAGTGGTCTTAGTTCTCATATTTCTCCATCAATATGTTTAATATATGGTTCTTCTGCTCTTGTTCCAAATCTACCTAAAATTGTAATATAGTCGTTGATTTTATTAAGTTTAATGCGACTATCTTTATTGTTTCTCTTTTTTTAAATTTTGTATGTATTCAAGAACTGGTTGATGACCATTCTTATCTTGATAGAAATATATATTGTACATAATTGCTTCCCTCTTTGTAATATATTATAACTTAAAAGTTATTAATTTAAAAATATTTTAAGAATTTTCAAATGCTAATTTCCACTTTAATTGTTCATCTTCATCAGTTAATTGTGATAAGAATAACTTAAAGAATTTTAAATCTTTAGAGTCTGGATACTTATTAGTAATTTCCCTTCAATGAAAAAGCAGGAAGTAAAAACTTCCTGCCTAAAATTAATGTGATGGTTTAAGAACATGGTTGGTTGTGGATGGTTTAATGATATAACCTTGTTTATCTAATTCATTAATATCGAAATTACTTACTTCCTCATCATCACCAATGAATGAAAAAATGCTATCCGTTACTCTATCATATCTGTCATTATAACTTTTAACGTCATAATAGTTAGACATCATCATAGTAACTTTTTTGATAAGTCAGATTTAGTTGTCAGTAATCTATCATAGTTATTAGTTGTATATGTATAACAACCAATGAAATAAGCAATACTTACAATACACATTATAATACCGATAACAATACTACCAACATTACGCTGAACTTTGTTATCAACCACTTTTCCCTTTGCTTTTGAAACTATAAGAATAATTCCTACAATCAAAAGTGCAATAGCAATAATAATACATAAATACTTCATTTTCGTTCTTCTTTCATCCCAAGCCGCCCATTCAGCTTTTGCTAAATCATATTATTATAATCAAATAGTATTTAATTGTCAATCCCTGAAAACTATTTAGTCTTTCTTCTTCGGCTTTTGGTTTTGCTCTATCGCCGGTTTCATCAGTTCGTAGTAAGTATTAGTGGAATGAAAGACGAGTTTCTTAGGCATAAGAAATTCCGACTTAATAAAAGCCCATAAAAACTTTTCAGCGGTCATTCCGTTGTATTTCACAAAACCGAGAGCCGCAAAGGGTGCTGCTTCCAATATACAAACCCACGATACTGTTTCTGTTCCTAAATGTGGTTTCAACAGGAAATACAATCCTACCACAACACCGCAGGCAAGGACAGAAAAAATGAACTGTCTTAACGACAGTCCAAAGAACATTGACTCTGTGTAATTTCGTATTTCTCGGTTAATTTTAACTTCCATAATAATCCTTTCTTGCAAAAAGAAAAACACCAACCATTTCTGATTGATGTTTCCACTCAAAGCATATTCAGTTTTTAATCAAATTCATACGGACCTTTGCTAAAACACATCCAATCCAAATCAGCAACATAATCAGGATGTTCTTTACCCTTTTGTTTCTTGATTTGTTTTCGGTTTGTTACTTTGGCTTTGTATGCTTTGTTGTTAGGATTATGCTGATTTGCATAATCGTCTAACTGTTGTTTAGTGTGGGTTTTACCCGACACGCCCTTGTTTCGAGCCATAGTGTTTACCTCCTTTCTTCGTAGCAGTTTTTATCAATGATTGCATAATAAAACGGTCGGTTACCTAGAACCCTTTTTGAACCTTACTGCTGAAATACGAGCAATTTTTCATCAGTAGTGAATCTTGCAAATCATTTTTCCACGACAGGAGTGATTTACGCTTGATATATGCTCGCTCTATCAAATGTAAATCAAACAAGTATATTATAGCTCAATTATATGAAAAAATCAAATTACAAGCCCATCGTTTCACGAATGATATGATCACTCATTTTGATTGCACCAACGAGAACAAGCATATTGAACACCAATTCTCCGACATAAGACCACACCTGAGTAACTGCTGCCGCATTTGCATCAACAACCGGTGGCGATGAGGCAAACAGGGAGAATATAATGTAGGCAAGTATAATTACCGCACCTTCAAGCAACACGTACAATAGCTCTTTATAAAACTCTTTCCTACATTTTGCGGTGACTCTCTGGCAAAAGTGGATAAAGAAATAGGAGCAAGAGCTGTATATATAGCTTAAAAAATCTTCCGTACACGGTCATTATCATAATAAAAGACAATACGGTTATGAAAAGGCCACCGATAAGCGTTACCGCCCACAGAGGAATACTCTCCAAAATCCGCAATCTTCTATTGTGGTTATCATTTCCGAAGGTAATGTGGTTTGATTTGTTTTTCCAAATCCTGCTGTGTTCATAATGGTAGAAATCGTACCTTGAACAATATTGAATAAAGCAAGCATAAGCTCAAGCTCGTGTGTAATCACTCCTTTTGTAATAGCAAATCGGATAAAGAGTTTCAAAGAGTGTTCCGGTTTCTTAACTTCAGTAAAACTTCCGCAAGTGCGTACAACACCCACTACAAAGAATAGAACAAGCAAGGCAAAGCCGATAGCTTGTTCAACATTTCGTGTCTATGGTTATATTCTAGCACCATAGTGTAATTTCATAAGGTATTAAAACTTCAGTATAGAGTATGGTATACTCAGTTTAAAAAAGTGGAAATTATGGAGGTGGCTGATATGCAATATGCAATAGAATTGTATTATGATATGGAAACAGAAGAGAAATTATATGCTTTATCAAAAAAAGGTAACTGATGCGAAGTTAAGCACAAAGTTTATGAAATGGAAAACCAGACCGCATCCTACATTAGCTTGTTTTAATGATGTGGACGAAGAAAAATGTATTATTCGATTGAAGAAGTTTGCTAAAAATCATATACAAATGCCGACTTATATTGCGTCTGTTGGGATGCTTACTGATACAAAGACAATTTTTGCATCGCCAGTGATGAATAATGCAATGTATTGATTTCAGAGAGAATTGCATGAATGTTTGTATGATTTTGATATAGAAGGATGGGAATGGTATTGCCCGGATAGTTGGTTGCTATATTGTACATTAACGCTCACCAAAGAAGATGACGAAGGTATCTTTTTTAAAGCAAGCGATTTGATTTTGTGTGAGTTTGAAAAATAAGTGGAAAGTTTGTATCTATTGGGTTAGTAAAAATAACTTTTCCTGTGGACGAAATTTTTACAGTTGAATTAAGCACAACCAAAAAAAAATAGTCAACTTTGCAATTTTGGAGCACAGCGGAACAATGAAAATCCCGGTAGGGGCTTTTAAGCGACGGAACAATCTTGCACTAGTAAGACAGAGGTGCCTTGTCCCGGCAACTAAGGTTTCTATCAAAATTACAGTCCTTTGCCAAGGAAAAGCATATTAATATATAAATTTACTAAGGAAAATCAAAACTATATAGTATAATTTTAAATAAATTGTGTTTGACAGTAGATTGCACATAGAATATAATGATAGTAAAATTTCTACTATTGTAGATTGGTTATTATGTTGTAGTCCATGAAACCGTAGTATGTTTTATGGAGTTTGAGAGTGATAGTTTTTCAACTATCACTCTTTTTTTATAGGTAAGTCCCAAAAATGGGACACATAATATGATATAATCTATTAAAGAAAAATTAGTGTGCTTAATTTGTTAAAATATTTCACAAATTAAATCATTAAAATTTGGATGGTTTGTGTATTGAATTATTATAGATACTGATATATAATCAGGATATAAGGTTAATAATACAAATAATAACCATAAAACTATATATGAAAGGATTGATGCTTATGCCAATCAACATTAACAAATTTTCAGATGAATGTAGAAAAATTGATTTTTTCACAGATCTATACAACATTCAAAAAACTTTAAGATTCAGCCTTATTCCAATAGGTGCAACTGCAGACAACTTTGATTTTAAAGACAGATTATCTAAAGAAAAAGACTTGCTTGATTCTGCAAAGCGTATCAAAGAGTATATTTCAAAGTACCTTGCAGATGAAAGTGACAAATGCCTTTCCCAACCCATAAAGTTAAAGCATCTTGATGAGTACTATGAACTTTATATCACTAAAGACAGGGATGAACAGAAGTTTAAGTCTGCTGAAGAAAAGTTAAGGAAAGAATTAGCCGATTTTTTAAAAGAAATTCTGAAACGATTAAATAAGAAAATTCTTAATGATTATCTACCTGAGTATCTTGAAGATGATGAAAAGGCCCTTGAGGATATAGCAAATCTTTCTTCTTTCTCAACTTATTTTAACAGTTATTACGATAATTGTAAAAATATGTATACAGATAAGGAACAGTCAACGGCTATTCCTTATAGATGTATTAATGACAATTTACCAAAATTTATTGATAATATTAAAGCATATGAAAAGGTTTTAGAAGAACTAAAGCCAAGTGATCTTGAAGAACTTAGAAATAACTTTAAGGGAGTATATGATACAACAGTTGATGATATGTTTACCTTGGATTATTTCAACTGTGTTCTTTCACAGTCAGGCATTGATACCTATAATGCCATTATAGGTAATGACAAGGTTAAGGGGATTAATGAGTACATTAATCTCCATAACCAAACTGCACAACAAGGACATAAAGTCCCTAACTTGAAACGACTATATAAGCAGATTGGTAGTCAAAAAAAGACTATTTCTTTTCTTCCTGGTAAGTTTGAAAGTGACAATGAACTTCTAAAAGCAGTTTATGATTTCTATAATACCGGTAATGCTGAAAAGAATTTCACTGCCTTAAAAGATACTATAACTGAACTTGAGAAGATTTTTGATAATCTAGCAGAATATAACCTTGATGGTGTGTTTGTAAGGAATGATATTTCACTTACTAATTTATCGCAAAATATGTTCAATGATTGGTCAGTATTCCGTAATTTATGGAATGACCGGTATGATAAAGTCAACAATCCGGAGAAAGCAAAAGATATTGATAAGTATAATGACAAAAGACGTAATGTATATAAAAAGTCAGAAAGCTTTTCAATTAATCAGTTGCAAGAGTTAATTGCAACATCACTTGAAGAAAATATTAATAGCAAGAAAATTACAGATTACTTTAGTTGTGATTTCCATAGATGTACTGCTGAAGTCGAAAACAAATATCAGTTAGTAAAGGAATTGCTATCTACTGATTATCCGGAAAATAAGAGTCTAAAAACAAGTGAAAAAGATGTAGCACTTATTAAGGACTTTTTAGATAGTGTTAAATCATTAGAAAGTTTTGTGAAAATACTAACCGGTACAGGAAAAGAAAGTGGCAAGGATGAACTTTTCTATGGTAATTTTACAAAATGGTTTGATCAGTTGAGATATATTGATAAGCTATATGACAAAGTAAGAAATTACATTACCGAAAAGCCTTATTCACTTGACAAAATCAAGTTGTCTTTTGATAATCCACAGTTCCTAGGTGGATGGCAACATAGCAAAGAAACTGACTATTCAGCACAACTTTTTATGAAAGATGGATTGTATTATCTTGTGGTAATGGACAAAGAAACCAAGAGAGAGTTCAAAACTCAGTATAATGCTCCTGAAAATGATAGTGATACAATGGTTAAGATTGAGTACAATCAAATTCCAAATCCGGGTAGAGTTATTCAAAATCTTATGCTTGTTGATGGTAAGATTGTAAAGAAAAACGGTAGAAAGAATGCTGATGGTGTTAATGTTGTTCTTGAAGAACTAAAGAATCAGTATCTACCTGAAAATATCAATAGAATTAGAAAAACCGAAAGTTACAAAACTACAAGTGATAACTTTAACAAAGACAATCTAAAGGAATATTTAGAGTATTATATTGCAAGGACAAAGGAATATTATTGTAAGTACAATTTTGTTTTTAAGTCAGCTGATGAGTATGGAAGTTTTAATGAATTTGTTGATGATGTTAACAATCAAGCCTACCAAATCACCAAAGTAAAAGTATCTGAAAAACAATTACTTTCATTAGTAGAACAGGGCAAACTTTATCTTTTCCAAATTTACAACAAGGACTTTTCTGAGTACAGTAAGGGTAAGAAAAACCTACATACTATGTATTTCCAAATGCTATTTGATGATAGAAATTTAGAGAACTTAGTATACAAATTGCAGGGTGGAGCAGAAATGTTCTATCGTCCTGCAAGTATCAAGACAGATTCAGAATTTCAACATGATGCAAATGTTGAAATTATTAAGCGTACATGTGAAGATAAAGTAAAGGATAAAGACAATCCTACAGATGATGAAAAAGCTAAGTATTATAGCAAATTTAACTATGAAATAGTAAAGAACAAACGCTTTACAAAACCACAGTTTTCTCTACATTTAACTTTAGCAATGAATTGTAATCAGCCTGACCATTATTGGTTAAATAATAGTGTTAGAGAACTTCTTAAGAAGTCAAATAAGAACAATATTATCGGTATTGATAGAGGTGAAAGAAACCTTATCTATGTAACTATAATCAATAGTGATGGAGTAATAGTTGACCAAATCAACTTCAATATTATTGAAAACAGTTACAATGGTAAGAAATACAAAACTGATTATCAGAAAAAGCTTAACATTAGAGAAAAAGAAAGACAAGAGGCAAGAAAAACTTGGAAAACTATTGAAACAATTAAGGAACTGAAAGACGGTTACATTAGTCAGGTTGTACATCAAATTTGTAAACTTATTGTTCAATATGATGCAATTGTTGTGATGGAAAACCTAAATGGTGGTTTCAAGAGAGGTAGAACAAAAGTTGAAAAACAAGTCTATCAAAAGTTTGAAACTATGCTTATTAATAAGCTGAATTATTATGTTGATAAAGGTACCGACTACAAAGAATGTGGTGGACTATTAAAGGCATATCAGCTTACAAATAAGTTTGAAACATTTGAAAGAATCGGAAAACAAAGTGGTATTATCTTTTATGTTGACCCATATCTAACTAGTAAGATTGATCCGGTAACCGGTTTTGCAAATCTGCTTTATCCTAAGTATGAGACAATACCAAAGACTCACAATTTCATTAGTAATATTGATGATATTCGATATAATCGAAGTGAAGACTACTTTGAGTTTGATGTTGATTACGATAAGTTCCCACAAGGTAGTTATAATTATCGTAAGAAGTGGACAATCTGTTCCTATGGTGACAGAATACAGTATTACAAAGATTCAAGAAATAAACCGGCAAGTAGAGTGGTGAATATTACCGAAAAGTTCAAAGAAACTTTTAATAATGCAGGTATTGATTTTGTCAATGATAATATTAAGGAAAAACTACTATTAGTTAATAGTAAGGAACTCCTAAAGTCATTTATGGATACTCTCAAACTGACTGTTCAGTTGAGAAATTCTGAAATTAATAGTGATGTTGATTACATCATCTCACCTGTAAAGGATAGAAACGGTAACTTCTATTATAGTGAAAACTACAAAAAGTCCAATGAAGAAGTACCGACACAACCACAAGACGGTGATGCAAATGGTGCATATAACATTGCACGAAAAGGCTTGATGATTATTAACAAACTGAAAAATACTGATGATGTAACCAATAATGAGTTGTTGAAAATCAGCAAAAAGGAATGGCTGGAATTTGCCCAAAAAGGTGATTTAGGTGAGTGAAAACCCTATTGCTATTTCTAATCTTAATGATTTTATCTTTTGTCCTGTGTCAATTTATTTTCATTCACTTGATTATGATACTGAAAAAATGACATATCAAAATTCAGACCAACTAAATGGTACTGCTGTCCACACAACAGTGGACAGTGGTACATATTCAAGCAAAAAGTCAATGCTTCAGTCAATAACATTGTATTCTGAAAAGTATAATTTAAGTGGAAAAATTGATTTGTATGATAGTAAAAAATTCCAATTAATAGAACGAAAGAAAAAGGTTCATTTTTTCTCTATATTAAGTCCTACTACAGAGCATTTATGAAGAAATCGGAAGTGGATAAATTCCCTGTATTTGACATAGGAGAATAATATGATTATAATTAGTTATGATATATCTGATGACAGAAAACGCAGTAAATTTTCAAAGTACATTAAGCTTTTTGGTCATATGTTGCAGTATTCTGTATATGAGATTGATAATAGTGAAAGAATACTGAACAATATTATTGCAGATATTAATAATAAATTTTTGAAAATGTTTGACCAATCTGATAGTGTGTATATCTTTCAGTTAAGTAGTTCATGCAAAGTTCAAAAATTTGGTTATGCTAAAAATGAAGATGAGCCTTTGCTTGTTGTTACATAATTTGCAAACCTCAGTCTTTATTTTAGATATTCTTTGAAAAGGGTTGTTAAACAATGAAGTTTATATGCATAATGAACAATTGCATAAATTACCGAGATATAATTTATGTAGGGTTAAACAGAGTTAGGGTTTAATCAACCCTTAGAATTTCTACTATTGTAGATCGTGACCTTTTTCAAGCAGATGTGTCAGGTTTAATCAACCCTTAGAATTTCTACTATTGTAGATGTAAGTATCAAATATTGCATCTAATGCTGTTTAATCAACCCTTAGAATTTCTACTATTGTAGATTAAAATAAAAAATATGAATTATAATACTGTTTAATCAACCCTTAGAATTTCTACTATTGTAGATGTTGAAGCTGTTAGAAATGGTGGAGTAGTTTAATCAAACTTAAGAATTTCCATATTAATCCTCATTACATTATTGAAAGTATTAGAAAAGCATAAAAACAAGGAGTGATAGTTTTTACTATCACTCCTTTTTGATAATAATATATGATTATTTAAATGCTATTCAACAGTGAATTCAAAATTATGACGGAAATTGAAAATAAATTATTAGAATATTTTTTCATAATAATCACCTCTTGAGATAATTATATATTAAAAGAAACCGGTTGTAATTAATTTTTCAAATAAATATTGTAATCAAAAGAGATAAGTTCCATTTTTGGGACAGCTAATGTGTAAATGGTGTAGACATAACAAAAAGGGTGTACTCAGTGAGTACACCCTAAATTTATGAATTATAAAGTTAGTTAAGACTAAAATTATTCTACTGTAGGACCTGCAGATACTAGAGCCTTACCTGCTTCATTACCTTCATACTTAGCAAAGTTCTTAACAAATCTTGAAGCAAGATCCTTAGCCTTTGTTTCCCATTCGTTAACATCAGCATATGTGTCTCTAGGATCTAGGATAGCTGGGTCAACACCTGGTAGTTCTGTAGGAACTTCAAAGTTGAAGTGAGGGATAGTCTTTGTAGGAGCTTTTGTAATAGAACCATCAAGGATAGCATCAATGATACCTCTTGTATCCTTAATAGAAATTCTCTTACCTGTACCGTTCCAACCTGTGTTAACTAGGTAAGCCTTAGCACCACTCTTTTCCATCTTCTTAACTAGTTCTTCAGCATACTTTGTTGGATGAAGTTCTAGGAAAGCCTGACCGAAACAAGCAGAGAATGTTGGAGTTGGTTCTGTGATACCTCTTTCAGTACCTGCTAGCTTTGCAGTAAAGCCTGATAGGAAGTAGTACTTTGTCTGTTCAGGAGTTAGAATAGAAACTGGAGGTAGTACACCAAATGCATCAGCTGATAGGAAGATTACATTCTTTGCAGCAGGAGCAGAAGATACAGGACGAACAATGTTTTCAATGTGGTCGATTGGGTAAGAAACACGAGTGTTTTCTGTAACTGACTTATCAGCAAAGTCAATCTTACCGTTTTCGTCAACAGAAACATTTTCTAGTAGAGCATCTCTTCTGATAGCATTGTAGATGTCTGGTTCAGATTCCTTGTCAAGGTCGATAACCTTAGCATAGCAACCACCTTCAAAGTTAAATACACCATTGTCATCCCAACCGTGTTCGTCATCACCGATTAGAAGTCTCTTAGGGTCTGTTGAAAGTGTTGTCTTACCTGTACCTGATAGACCGAAGAAGATAGCTGTGTTTTCACCGTTCATATCAGCATTAGCTGAGCAGTGCATTGAAGCAATACCCTTTAGAGGTAGGTAGTAGTTCATCATTGAGAACATACCCTTCTTCATTTCACCACCGTACCATGTGTTAACGATAACCTGTTCACGGCTTGTGATGTTAAATAGAACAGCTGTTTCTGAGTTTAGACCTAGTTCCTTATAGTTTTCAACCTTAGCCTTTGATGCGTTGTAAACGATAAAGTCAGGTTCAAAGCTTTCTAGTTCTTCAGCAGTTGGCTTAATGAACATATTTGTTACAAAGTGAGCCTGCCATGCAACTTCAACGATGAAACGAACTGCCATTCTAGTGTCGTGGTTAGCACCACAGAATGCGTCAACAACATAAAGCTTCTTGTTAGAAAGTTCTTTCTTAGCAATTTCCTTTACTGCTTCCCATGCTTCCTGTGTAGCTGGGTGGTTGTCGTTCTTGTATTCATCAGAAGTCCACCATACAGTGTCCTTAGAATTTTCGTCCATAACGATAAACTTGTCTTTAGGTGAACGACCTGTGTAAATACCAGTCATTACATTAACTGCACCTAGTTCAGTTTCCTGACCAACTTCATAGCCTTCTAGTTCAGGCTTTGTTTCTTCGTTGAATAGTTCTTCGTAGGAAGGATTGTGGATAATTTCAGTAGTACCGGTAATACCATACTTAGTTAAATCAATCTTTGCCATTTCAGTATCAACCTTTCTTTTTCATGAATTTTTACATAGAAATTGTATTTTTCAGTCCAATGCTATAGTTATTCAGCATAAACTGCAATCCTATGTTCTAAAATATTCTAGCATAATTAAGCATTATCGTCAAGCAAATAACTAGTAAAATACTATAAATTTCTGACCTTTGATTATATTTGTATAATAACTAACATATCTTTAACATTTTGTCTATTACTTTTAACAATTATTCACTACAGTAATCTATTATAAGTAGTATTACTTTGGTTATTCATGAAATTTTCATCATATGTGCAGATATTGTAGATTTATGTAGTTAAATGTATTATAATAATCTTGGAGTTCAAAAGTATGCAAAAATTTTTATAATTTTAGGAGAAAAGGGAAGGATAATTTAATTTATGACCTTAAAAGAATTGAATATAGGCGAAAGTGCCATCATAACATCAGTTGGTGGTGAGGGTGCATTGCGACAACATTTTCTTGATATGGGTATGATTCCTAATGCAGAAGTAACTGTTGTGAAATTTGCACCAATGGGTGACCCTATGGAACTTCAGGTCCATGGGTATGAACTGACTTTAAGATTAGCAGATGCCGATAAAATTCAGGTTGAACCTATCAAATCTCGTACAAGAAGTCACGATAGAGTGGATAGGTTTAAGGATACAGAGCATCCCGGTCTTGGTGAAGAAGGTAAATTCCATTCAAAGGGAGATGGCAACCCTTTGCCGGAAGGAACAACCCTTACATATGCTTTGGTTGGCAACCAAAACTGTGGCAAGACAACTTTGTTCAACCAAATTACCGGTTCAAATCAGCATGTCGGTAACTTTCCCGGTGTAACTGTTGACAGAAAGGATGGCTCAATCAAAGGCTATTCCAACACAAATGTAACTGACCTACCGGGAATTTACTCAATGTCACCGTATAGTAGTGAAGAAATTGTTTCAAGAAATTTTGTCCTTGACGAAAAGCCAAAGGCTATTATCAATATTGTAGATGCTACTAATATTGAGAGAAACCTTTACCTTACAATGCAACTTCTTGAAATGGATATTCCAATGGTAATAGCCCTTAATATGATGGATGAAGTTACAGGTAATCAAGGTTCTATTGATGTAAATACAATGGAAAAAATGCTGGGTGTACCGGTTATTCCAATTTCAGCAGCAAAAAATGAAGGTGTTGATGAGCTTATCAAACACGCACTTCATATTGCTCAGTATCAGGAAAAGCCATTGCGTCAGGATTTTTGTGACAAAAATGACCACAACGGAGCAGTCCATCGTTGTATTCACGCAGTAATTCACTTAATAGAGGACCATGCAGAACAAGCAGATATTCCTGTAAGGTTTGCAGCTACTAAGGCAATAGAGGGTGACCATCTAATTCTTGATAAGTTGAACCTTGATGAAAACGAAATGGAAATGCTTGAGCATATTGTTCAGCAACTTGAAACAGAAAGACAACTTGACAGAAATGCCTCAATAGCTGATATGCGTTTTGAATTTATCGAAAAACTTTGTGAAGATACAGTTATCAAGCCTAAACAAAGTAAAGAGAGAGTCAGAAGTGAAAAGATAGATAAAATTCTAACAGGTAAATATACTGCAATTCCCTGTTTTATTGCAATAATGGTTTTAGTCTTTTACCTAACATTTAATGTAATAGGTGCAGGACTTCAAACTTTATTGGAAATGGGTATTGACTCATTAACCACAATAACAGATAATGCCCTAACCTCAGCCCATGTAAATGACACAATACATAGCCTTGTAATAGACGGTATATTTAATGGTGTAGGTAGTGTGTTAAGTTTCTTACCTATAATCGTAACACTGTTTTTCTTCTTATCATTAATGGAGGACAGTGGTTACATAGCAAGAGTAGCATTTGTAATGGATAAATTGCTGAGAAAAATCGGTCTGTCCGGTAGAAGTATTGTTCCAATGCTAATAGGTTTTGGTTGTACAGTACCGGCAGTTATGGCAACAAGAACTTTAACATCCGAAAGAGATAGAAAGATGACAATTCTGCTAACTCCATTTATGAGTTGTACTGCAAAGTTACCTATCTATTCATTTTTTGTCAGTTCATTTTTCCCTAAACAGGGTGGACTGATAATGTCAGGATTGTATGTGCTGGGTATAGTAATCGGTATCCTAATCGCCTTTCTATATAAAGGTACATTGTTCAAAGGTGAGGCAGTACCTTTTGTTATGGAATTACCAAACTACCGACTACCCGGTGCAAAGAATGTTGTTCAACTATTGTGGGAAAAAGCAAAGGACTTTTTACAAAGAGCATTTTCAATTATTCTAATTGCAACAATAGTTGTTTGGTTCTTACAGAGCTTTGATATTCACTTTAATATGGTGACAAATTCAGCAGATAGTATGTTAGCTTCCATCTCAGGTTTTATCTCACCAATATTTGCACCATTAGGACTTGGAGATTGGAGAATTTGTACTTCATTAATCTCAGGTATTATGGCTAAGGAAAGTGTAGTATCAACATTACAAGTCCTATTTAGTGGCAACATTGCATCAGTATTAACACCACTTGCAGCATCATCACTACTTGTATTTAGTTTGCTATATTCTCCTTGTGTTGCAGCTATTGCATCAGTAAAGAGAGAGCTGGGTGGTAAGTGGGCAATAGGTGTTGCCTTGTGGCAGTGTGTTATTGCTTGGGTAGTAGCATTCATAGTCCACTTAATAGGTTCAGCAGTAGGAATGGTGTAGTATGGATTTTCTTAGTAGTTTAAATTTTTGGGATTATTTAATTTTAGCTTTAGTCATTGTTGCAGTAGCCCTTGCAATTTACTCTATGAGAAGTAGAAAGAAAAAGGGCAAAGGCTGTTGCAATTGTGGTTGCCAAAATTGTAATAAAAAGTGTAAATAATTATTTTGGGTGGTTCATTTGAACTACCCTTATTTTTTTACTTTAATAAATTTATTGGTTAGTTTGTATAAATCATCAATTTATTAATCGTATAAATATACCAAATATAAAAAATCTTCAATAATTATGTAACCTTTTGAAACTGTAATTTGTGTTATATATAGAAGATACAGTATCTAACGATACTGAATATGTGTACAAAATAACCAAATATATACAGTAAAATTTGACAAGTATAAAACTATTTTATTATTGATATAAACTTATTACTATGTTATATTGTTAGTAGATATTACTAATAATATCTAACTAATAAAGAGTATTTTGTTATATAAATGCAATTATAGGGAGCAATCCAATGTCTAAAGTATATTTATTAAATTAATTATTCGGCAAATTATTAATCAATTTCTAAGAAAGATAAGGTGATTTTATGAAAAAATTATTAGCATTGTTGTTAACATTGATAATGGCAGTTTCTGTAGTTGCAGTGGCTCCTACAGTTAGTGCAGGATCAAGTGTGTACAAAAGTAATTATTGCTGTTATACCTTAGATAAAAAGGGTTACGCAACAGTAATTGACTTTTATAATTATAAAGGAATTTGTAAGAAATACGGTAGTTATTGGAAAATCCCTTCAAAACTAAGAGGTCATACTGTAAAGAAAATAATTCTGGATATGGATTATGATAAGTGTCCAGAAAACGAATTTCCTTTTAAGAAAGTAAGAATACCTAAAACCGTAACATATATTAAGAATTTAGCTAAATATATTAGAGAAAGAGGATATGATCATGAGTGGTATTATAACACAGGAGTTTATAATTCATTGATAGTTTGTGATGAGGGTTCAAGGGCAGAGTCTTACGCAAGACAATGCGGACTTGATTATTCTATAAAAGGTAATATTTATGGAGATATAGCTTATCTAGGAACATATGGTTTTAAGTATAATGTTGATAAGAAGTATAAAACTTCCGGTGGTGACCGTTATATGAGGTTTAACGGTAAAGAAAGGAATATTAAGTTTACTATAAAAAGGGGTAAACAGGTTCTAAAACCTAATAGAGATTATATCGTTAAATATGTAAACAATATTAATCCGGGTAAAGCATATGCAATGATTATCGGTAAAGGTAAATTCTATGGTATTTCTTACTTAGATTATGATATTAAACCTACAAAGCCTAAAGTAACTGTACACCAAAGTGAAAGTTATACATATGCCTATTTTGATAATATTTTATATGAAGCAAATTGTGGTGAATATATAGGTCAATATAGTGAAACACCTGATTTTAAAAAGCATAAAACTTTTGGATGGAATAATAAGTTAAGCGATTTGAAAAAAGGTAAAACCTATTATTTCAGATGTAGATTTAAAACCCATGGTGTAGCTTATCATATTGATTTTTATACTGGTAGAAATGTAAAATATTCACAAATAATCTTTGATAGTTATTATTATCCTCAGTATAGCCCTTGGTCAGATGTAAAAGCAGTAAAAATTAAGTACGACTATTCAAATAAACAATAGTCGTACCCTATAGAACTAAAGTTAATTTGCTTAGTCAAATTAACTTTAGTACACATATAAGGGCATCGGTTATGACACCGGTTTTAAAACCGATGCCCAGTGGAGAGTATGTACTTCTTTCCCTAAAAAAGTAGATAGTAACGGTAAAGTTGTTAACAAATAGAGGAGTGTGATTTTATGAAAAAATTATTAGCTATAATGTTAACATTGGTAATGGCTATTTCTGTAGTATCTATAGTACCAACAGTTAGTGCAAAATCTAAAGTATATAAAAGTAATAATTGTTACTATACATTAGATAAAAACGGTTATGCGACAATAATAAATTATTATGGTCCAACTTACGAAAGTAATAACCATGATTATGCAGTTAAATATTGGAAAATACCATCTAAACTTAACGGACACATAGTAAAAAAGTTAGTGTTAGAGGATAAAGGATGGGGTTATCAGTTCAGAAAAATCAAAATACCAAAGACAATAACATATATTAAAGGTTTGTATGGTTATGTAAAACATAACGCTAGTATGTATAATGTAACTTATGATTTTAATTCATTGATTGTATGTGATGGTGGTTCAAGGGCAGAGTCTTACGCAAGACAATGTGGGCTTGATTATTCTATAAAAGGAAATGTTTATGGAGATATTGCTTTTCTTGGAACATACGGATTTAAGTATAATGTTGATAAGAAGTATAAAACTTCCGGTGGTGACCGTTATATGAGGTTTAACGGTAAAGAAAGGAATATTAAGTTTACTATAAAAAGGGGTAAACAGGTTCTAAAACCTAATAGAGATTATATCGTTAAATATGTAAACAATATTAATCCGGGTAAAGCATATGCAATGATTATCGGTAAAGGTAAATTCTATGGTGTTTCTTACTTAGATTATGATATTAAACCTACAAAGCCTAAAGTTGTAGTAACACAAGAAAAATATGGTGTTACTGCTTATTATGATAATGTTCTGTATGAGGGAGCAAAAGAAAAATTTATTGTTCAATATAGTGAAACAACAAAATTTAAGAAATATAAAACTTTTACTTCAAATGAGTATTTGACAAGTTTGAAAAAAGGAAAAACATATTATTTTAGATGTAGATTAAAAACCCATGGTGTAACTTATGATGTTGAACCTTATAATAGTAGAAATGTAAAATATTCACAAATAACTTTTGCTAGTTATTATTATCCTCAGTATAGTCCTTGGTCAGATGTAAAAGCAGTAAAAATTAAGTACGACTATTCAAATAAACAATAGTCGTACCCTATAGAACTAAAGTTAATTTGCTTAGTCAAATTAACTTTAGTACACATATAAGGGCATCGGTTATGACACCGGTTTTAAAACCGATGCCCAGTGGAGAGTATGTACTTTTTTCCCTAAAAAAGTAGATAGTAACGGTAATATTGTTAACAAATAGATAGGTTAATCAGCATTATCTAATAAAATAATATTATTACATAACAAAAGAAACTGCTAGATTTTAGCAGTTTCTTAGTCTTTTAATGATATTTTTTGTATAAAAATTTTTCTTGACCCACAAGTAAATTGACAACACAAATCAAAACTTCATAGTTAAAGCAATTCTATTCTTTTCAGGTTCAACAGAAAGAATTTTTACCTTTACAATGTCACCGACTTTTAGCACCTCTGATGGATGCTTAATGTACTTATCACAGATTTGAGAAATATGTACAAGTCCGTCTTGATGCACACCAATGTCAATAAATGCACCAAAGTCAATTACATTTCTTACAGTACCCTTAAGTTCCATACCTTCCTTTAAGTCCTTAATGTCAAGTACATCACTTCTTAGCATAGGTGCAGGAAGTTCATCTCTAGGGTCACGTCCGGGTTTAGAAAGTTCCTTTACAATATCGTCAAGTGTAGGTAATCCGATTTCAACAATGTCAGCAAGTTTCTTACTGCCAAAGTTCATTACTCTAGCTGATAAATCAGAGTAGTCACCGGATTTAATATCTTTGTCACTGTAGTCAAGTGTCTTTAGCAGTTCTTTTGCATTACTATAACTTTCAGGGTGAACACCTGTGTTGTCAAATGGATTTTTACTTTCAGCAACTCTAAGGAAACCGGCACATTGCTCAAATGCCTTAGGACCAAGTTTAGGTACTTTCTTTAGTTCACTTCTTGAAGAGAATGCACCGTTTTCTTCTCTGTATTTTACAATGTTGTTGCATACAGTAGCATTAAGACCGGCAACTCTAGAAAGTAATGCAGGTGAAGCAGTATTTAGGTCAGCACCTACTGAGTTAACACAGTTTTCAACAACACCGTCAAGTGTTTCAGCAAGTCTTTTTTGTGGCATATCATGTTGATATTGACCAACACCAATTGCCTTAGGCTCAATTTTTACCAGTTCAGCAAGTGGATCTTGAATTCTTCTTGCAATAGAAACGGCACTTCTTAGTGTAAGGTCAAGTTCAGGAAGTTCTTTAGCAGCAAGTTTAGATGCAGAATAAACAGATGCACCGGCCTCACTAACTACCATATACTTAACATCTTTGCCACAGTCCCTAATAACATCAACTGCAAACATTTCAGTTTCTTTACTTGCAGTACCGTTACCGATAGAAATAATATCTACATCATATTTCTTGATTAACTGAATAATTTTTTCCTTAGATTGCTTAACCTTAAATTCACCGTGAGTAGGGTAGATAACTGTTGTGTCAAGTACCTTACCTGTTTCATCAACAACTGCAACTTTACAACCTGTTCTGTAACCAGGGTCAAGTCCAAGTACAGTTTTACCTTTAACAGGTGGTTGCATTAGTAACTGCTTTAAATTAATTGCAAAAACCTTCATTGAGTTTTCACAAGCATTTTCAGTTAAAGCAGAACGAATTTCTCTCTCAATAGATGGAAAAATAAGTCGCTGATAAGCGTCAGCACCGGCTTCTTTGATAATGTCAGTACATAAGTCATTTTTGTAGTTGATAGTTTCATTGTTGATATATTCAATAAACTTTTCATCATCACATTGAATAGATACCTTTAAGAAACCATCTTTCTCACCTCTGTTAATAGCAAGAAGTCTGTGGTCAGCAATTTTCTTTACAGGTTCACTGTATTCATAGTATGACCTATAAACACTGTCCTTGTCCTTATCACTTGCAACAGAAACTACTGTGCCATAGTTGTTTAGCATTTTTCTGATAGTCTTTCTGATTTTTGAATTATCGGAAATCTGTTCAGCAATAATGTCCTTAGCACCATTAATAGCATCTTCTACACTTTCAACACCTTTTTCAGCATTTACATATTTTTCTGCTGACTTATTAGGGTTAAATTTGCTATCTTGTAAAAGTATTTCAATAGCAAGTGGTTCAAGACCTTTTTCCTTAGCAATAGATGCTCTGGTTTTTCTCTTTGGCTTAAATGGTCTGTAAATATCCTCAAGTTCACTAAGTGTAACTGCCTTATCAAGTGAAACAGAAATTTCATCAGTTAACTTTTCTTGTTCATTAATAAGGTTTCTAATTTCTTCTCTACGCTTATCAAGGTTGCGTAGATACTCCAATTTTTCAGAAAATTCTCTTATTAACTGGTCATCCATAGAACCATGCATTTCTTTACGGTATCTTGCAATAAACGGAATTGTATTTCCCTCATCAAGCAAACTAATAATATTAGTTGCGTATTGTTCTTTAATGTTAAATTCTTTAGCTAAAATTTGTGAATAATCCATATTAACCTTCTTTCTTTTGCTAGGCTATTATATCATACTTTATTTTTTATTGCCAGATAATTTTTATTGACCATATTATTAAATAAGTTTATACTAATTTTAGTTTATTAAAGATAAGGTTGAAAAAATATGAAAATAAAGAAAGTAGCAGTCCTTGGTGCAGGAGCAGTTGGCTCATATGTAATTTGGGGACTTTCACAGAAAGATAACATCCAACTTGGTGTTATAGCTGAGGGTGAAAGAGCAGAAAGACTAAAGAAAGGTATTACTATTAATAGTGAAAAGTATTATCCTAATGTGTGGTCATCAACAGAAAAGAATATTGATTTATTAATAGTAGCATTAAAGTACAATTCATTACAAAATGCAGTAAAAACAATTGCAAGTGCAGTTAATGAAAATACTGTTGTTATGAGTTTGATGAATGGTGTTGACAGTGAAGAAATTATTTCAGCAGAAATAGGCAAGAAAAATGTTATCCATTCATTTATTAAAGTTGCTTCTCATAAAGAAAATAACGGTTACTGCTTTAATCCTGAAACCACACTAGGTATAATTTTTGGTGAAACAGAAGAACCATATTATAGTGAAAGAGTAAAGGCTATTGAAGAACTATTTAGCAACACAGGACTTCACTATAGATATACCGATTATATATTAGAAGAAATGTGGGCAAAGTTTAGACTTAATGTGTGTAACAATTTACCACAAGCGATTTTAGGTGCAGGTGTAGGTTGTTATGAAGACAGTATCCATATGAAAGCTATTAGTGACGGTTTAAGAAATGAACTTGAAACTATAGCAACATCAAAGGGGATTGATATTAATAAGTCAGGAGAACTATCAAAGAGAGGCAGTGCAGTACCTGCCTCAGCAAGATATTCTACATTACAAGACTTAGATGCAAAAAAACATACAGAGATTGATATGTTTTCAGGTGCATTAGTTCGTATGGGAAAAGAACTGAATATTAAAACACCTTATAATGAATTTACCTATCATATGATAAAAGCATTGGAAGAAAAGAATGATGGTAAGTTTGATTATACAGGTGACAAAGACAAAGTAACTTGGGCAAAGTAATATGAGTATTGAAGTTGAATTAAAAGTAAAAATTTCTAGCAAAGAAGAAATTATTAGTAAATTAGAAAATCTAAATTTCACAAAGTCAAGTTTAGTGGTAGAAACCGACACTTACTTTACTTCATCACATCACGATTTTATTTCACTTGATGAGGCGTTGAGAATAAGAAATGTACTTAATAAATCTACAAATGAAACCAAATCGGTGATTACATATAAAGGTGCAAAGCTAGACAATATTTCTATGTCAAGAAAAGAACTTGAAACTGAAGTGAAAAACTCTAATATTGTTAAAGAAATTTTAGAAAATATAGGCTTTAAGTCAGTACCACCACTTGTAAAGGAAAGACAATACCTAAAATTTAATAATGTAGCTGCTTGTGTAGATACTGTTAAGGGTTTAGGTGACTATTTGGAATTAGAAATTATAGTGGAAAATAATTCTGAAAAAGAAAAATCATTAGAAGTATTAGAAAACCTATTGCTAAAGTTAGGTTACTCAATGAAAGACACAATCAATACTTCATATCTGTCAATGTTAATGAATATAAGTGAATAAATCATAAATGCCATAATTCCTTGTTTAAGGTTTTATGGCTTATTTTTTAATTTAATTTGTGCAAAAAATTCCTTGAATACTAGAAAATTATTTAATAAATCATAAATTTAAGATTACAGTTGTGTAATTATAATTGACCTATCACAATATGTTGTGATACATTATTATGATGTAGAATATTGTGAGAAATTATGCTTTGGTGATTCATATGGCAAATGAAAATGTACATGCAAACCATCGTTCCAGAATGAAGAAAAAGTTTCTTGATGCCGGAACTTTGGAAATTTTTGAACAACACGAACAACTTGAAATGCTACTTTACTATGCTTGTCCAAGGAAAGATACAAACGGTATTGCACACAAGCTGTTAAATAAGTTTGGTTCTTTTTCTGCTCTTTGTGACTCTCCAATCAACACTATTATGGAGTGTGGAGTAAGTGAGCATACTGCAATACTTATCAAGATGATTCCTGAGTTTACTCGTATTTACATTAGCGATAAACACAACAATGCCGATAAGATTATTGATTTGGAACATTTAGGTGATTATTTTTTACCTAAGTATATTGGCAAGGATTCTGAAGAAGTATATTTATTGTTGATGGATTCAAAGGGCAAAGAACTTTTCTTTGGCAGTGTAGCAAGAGGTTCTTTCACAAGTTCAGAAATGCCTGTTCGTAAAATTGTTGAACTTGTTATGAATTATAACGCTCATACAGCAGTAGTTGCCCATAATCACCCAAGTGGTGTGGCTTTTCCATCAAAGGAAGATATAATTATCACAAAAAATTTAATTACTACCCTTGACTTAATAGGTTCACATTTAATTGACCATATTATAGTTGCAGATAATGATTGTATTTCACTTGCCGAAAGTGAACTGACAGGTAGTATTTTTTATTTAAAGGATGATTGAGTTTTATGGATTTTAAACTTAAATCTGAATATAAACCAACAGGTGACCAGCCACAAGCTATTGATACATTAGTAAAGAGTATCGAAAACGGCAACAAAGAACAAACACTTTTAGGTGTAACAGGTTCAGGTAAAACTTTCACAATGGCTAATGTTATTGAAAAGGTAAACAGACCTACTTTGATTTTAGCACATAACAAAACTTTAGCAGCCCAGCTATGCTCAGAGTTTAAAGAATTTTTCCCTGATAATGCAGTAGAATATTTTGTATCCTACTATGACTACTACCAACCTGAAGCCTATGTGCCATCAACTGATACTTATATTGAAAAGGATAGTAGCATTAATGACGAAATCGACAAACTCCGACATAGTGCAACTTTAGCACTATCCGAAAGACGAGATGTTATTATTGTTGCCTCAGTTTCTTGTATCTATAGTTTAGGTAACCCTATAGATTACCGTAATATGGTTATTTCCCTTAGACCGAGAATGGAAAAACCAATGGAAGAACTTGTTGCAAAGTTAGTTGAACTGCAATATGAGAGAAATGACATTAACTTTACCAGAAATAAATTTAGAGTAAAAGGCGACACAATAGAAATTTTCCCTGCAGCTTCTTCCGACTATATTATAAGAGTAGAATATTTTGGTGATGAAATTGATAGAATATCCGAAATTAACCCACTAACAGGTGAACTGAATTCTATTCTAAAGCATGTTGCAATTTACCCTGCATCTCACTACATTGTTCCTAAAGAAAAGATGGAACCGGCTATTGCAAGAATAGAAAAAGAACTTGACGAGAGACTGGAATATTTTAGAAGTGAGGGTAAACTCCTAGAGGCTCAACGACTTGAACAAAGAACAAGATACGATATTGAAATGCTCCAAGAAATCGGATTTTGTACCGGTATTGAAAACTATACAAGTGTTTTAGCCGGACTAGAGAAGGGTACAGCCCCATTTACTTTGCTGGATTATTTTCCGAAAGATTTTCTGCTTTTTGTTGATGAAAGCCATGTAACTTTACCCCAAGTTAGAGGTATGTATGGTGGTAACCTTTCAAGAAAGAAAAGTCTTATTGATTATGGATTCAGATTACCATCAGCTTATGACAACCGTCCTTTAAATTTTGATGAATTTTATGATAGAATAAATCAAGTCTGCTTTGTGTCAGCAACACCGGGTGACTTAGAACTTGAAAAAAGTAGTGTGGTTGCAGAACAAATTATCAGACCAACAGGTCTGCTTGACCCTGAAATTGATGTAAGACCAACTGAAGGTCAGCTAGATGACTTGATTTCTGAAATAAATATTAGAACAGAAAAGAATGAAAGAACATTAGTTACAACCTTAACCAAGAAAATGGCTGAGGACTTAACTGATTATTTTGAACAAATGGATATTAGGGTGCGATATATGCACCATGATATAGATACTGTTGAAAGAATGGAAATTATTAGGGACTTGCGTTTGGGTGAGTTTGATGTACTTGTTGGTATCAACCTACTTCGTGAAGGCCTTGATATTCCGGAAGTTTCTCTAGTTGCTATCCTAGATGCTGATAAGGAAGGTTTCCTTCGTTCTGAACGCAGTTTAATTCAAACAATAGGCAGAGCAGCAAGAAACAGTGAAGGTAAGGTTATTATGTATGCTGATACAGTAACACCTTCTATGGAGTCAGCAATAAGAGAAACTACCCGTAGAAGAGAAATTCAGCAACAGTATAACAAAGACCACAACATTACACCTAAGACTATTAAGAAAAAGGTTGCTGATGTTCTGGAAATCAGTACCCGTAAAGAAGAAAAAGACTTTAACAGTAAAAAGCTAACTAAGGGTGAAAAGAAGAAACTTATCGAGCAGTTAACAAAAGAAATGAAAGCAGCAGCAAAGTTGCTTGAATTTGAACATGCTGCCTATATTAGAGATAAAATCAATAAATTGAAGGGAGAAGATTAAGTGGCAAAGAAAAAGACACAAGAATACGGAAATGACAGTATCAGTTCTTTAAAAGGTGCCGATAGAGTACGAAAAAGACCTGCTGTTATTTTTGGTTCTGATGGTATAGAGGGCTGTTGCCATTCAGTCTTTGAAATACTTTCTAACTCCATAGATGAAGCTAGAGAAGGCTATGGTAACGAAATAATAGTTACAAAGTTTGCCGATGGCTCAATTCAGATTGAGGACCATGGTAGAGGTATTCCTGTTGATTACAACAAGAATGAAGAAAGATATAACTGGGAACTAGTATTTTGTGAACTGTATGCCGGTGGTAAATACAACAACAATGACGGTGAAAACTATGAGTTTTCTCTAGGTTTAAATGGTTTAGGTCTTTGTTCAACTCAGTATTCATCAGAATATATGGATGTAAATATCCGTAGAGACGGACAGAAATTTACCCTTCATTTTGAAAAAGGTGAGAATGTCGGTGGACTTCATAAAGAAAAATATGACAAGAAGGATACCGGTACAATCATCAAGTGGAAACCTGATTTAGAAGTTTTCACAGATATAAATATTACAGCTGACTATTTCTTAGATGTAATGAAGAAACAGTCAATTGTAAATGCAGGTGTAAACTTTGTTTTCAGAAACCAAGTAAACGGTAAGTTTGAAGTAACAGAGTTTAAGTATGAAAACGGTATCACCGACTATGTAAAAGAAGTAGTAGGTGATCAAGGCCTTTCAACAACTCAAACATGGTCAACAGAACAAAAGGTTCGTGACAGAAAAGATAAACCTGAATATAAATGCAAAATGACAATTGCAGTTGCATTTTCAAACAAGGTTTCTATGCACGAATATTACCACAACTCAAGCTATTTGGAATATGGTGGTGCACCAGAAAAGGCAGTGAAAAATGCTTTTGTATATCAGATTGACCAATGGTTAAAGAATAACGGTAAATATACTAAGAACGAAAAGAAAATTACTTTTGAAGATGTAGAAGATTGTCTTGTAATTGTAATCTCCAGTTTCTCCAGTATGACTTCTTACGAAAACCAAACTAAAAAGGCTATTACAAATAAAGGTATCCAAGATGCAATGGTTGAGTTTTTGCGTCATGAACTTGAAATCTACTTTATCGAAACACCACTTGAAGCAGAAAAAATCTGTAATCAGGTTCTTATTAACAAGAGAAGTAGAGAAGATGCCGAAAAAACAAGAGTTAGAATTAAGAAGAACTTAACAAGTTCTCTTGATATGACAAACAGAGTAGCAAAATTTGTTGACTGCAGAAGTAAAGATAATTCTGAAAGAGAATTATTCATAGTGGAAGGTGACTCAGCTTTAGGTGCTTGTAAACAAGCAAGAGATCCTAACTTCCAAGCAATTATGCCTATCAGAGGTAAGATACTTAACTGCCTAAAAGCAGATTTAAATAAAATTTTCAAAAGTGACATTATTACCGACTTATTAAAAGTCCTAGGTTGTGGTGTTGAAGTTAAGTCAAAAGCTAATAAGGACTTAGCTACTTTTGATATGAATTTACTAAGATGGAAACGAATTATTTTCTGTACCGATGCCGATGTTGATGGTTTCCAAATTAGAACACTTTTACTTACTATGGTGTATAGACTTACACCAACACTAATTGAAGAAGGCAAGGTATTTATAGCAGAATCACCTCTTTACGAAATTACAACAAAGAAAAAGGTTTATTTTGCTTATACCGAGGCAGAGAAAGAAAAATATATCAAAGAAATCGGCAAAGAAAAGTTTACCGTTCAGCGTAGTAAAGGTCTTGGTGAAAACGAACCTGAAATGATGAACTTAACTACAATGAATCCGGCAACAAGAAGACTTATTAAGGTTATGCCGGATGATGTAAAGCGTACAGCAGAAATGTTTGATATTCTACTAGGTGACAATTTACAAGGTAGAAAAGACTATATTGTAAACCATGGTGCTGAATATGTAGATAACTTAGATTTAAGTTAAGGAGGTGAGTTACTGTGGCAAGAAAGAAGAAAGAGCCAAAAGCTCCTCAATTACCTAAGATTGACGGTGTAATTGACGGTGCAGGTGAAGTAGTAGAGCAAAAGATTGCATCAACTATTGAAGAAAACTATATGCCTTATGCAATGAGTGTTATTATGTCCAGAGCAATTCCTGAAATTGACGGATTTAAGCCATCTCATAGAAAGCTACTTTACACAATGTACAAAATGGGACTTTTAACAGGTAAGAGAACAAAGTCAGCCAACATTGTTGGTGCAACAATGAAACTTAATCCTCATGGTGACTCAGCTATCTATGATACAATGGTTAGATTATCACGAGGTTATGAAGCACTTTTACATCCATATGTTGACTCAAAGGGTAACTTCGGTAAGTTCTACAGTAGAGATATGGCATGGGCTGCATCAAGATATACTGAAGCAAAACTTGACCCAATCTGTAATGAACTTTTTAAGGATATTGATAAAGATACAGTTGACTTTGTAGATAACTACGATAATACAATGAAAGAGCCTTCACTTTTACCGGCAACTTTTCCATCTGTACTGGTTAATGCAAATACAGGTATTGCCGTAGGTATGGCATCTAACATTTGTTCATTTAACTTGCGTGAAGTTTGTGAAACTACAGCAGCACTTATCAGAGATAAAGACCATGACATTATGTCGACTTTACCTGCACCCGACTTTATTGGTGGTGGACAGATTATCTATGATGAAAGTGCTATTAAGAAAATTTATGAAACCGGTCGTGGTGGTATCAAGGTTAGAGCAAAGTATCAGTATGATAAAGCAAATAACTGTATTGATATTTTTTCAATTCCACCATCAACTTCTTGTGAAGTAATTATTGAAAAAATTATTGATTTGTCTAAGCAAGGCAAAGTTAAGGAAGTTGCCGATATTCGTGATGAAACAGGTCTTGACGGTCTAAAAATCACAATCGACCTAAAGCGTGGTACTGACCCTGAAAAGCTAATGGTGAAGTTATTTAAACTTACAACATTACAGGATAGTTTTAGTTGTAACTTTAATGTGCTAATAGCCGGTGTACCAAGAGTAATGGGTGTTAGAGAACTTCTTAATGAATGGATAGCATTTAGAGTTGAATGTGTAAGAAGAAGAACATATTTTGATTTAAACAAAAAGCAAGAGAAACTTCATCTTCTAAAAGGTCTAAAGGCAATTTTACTTGATATTGATAAGGCAGTAAAAATTGTCAGAGAAACTGAAGAAGAAAGTGAAGTTGTACCTAACCTAATGATAGGTTTTGGCATCGATGAAACTCAGGCTGAATATGTTGCAGAAATTAAACTAAGACATTTAAATAAAGAATATATCCTAAAGAGAATTGAAGAAATCGAAAGTCTTGAAAAGGATATTGCAGAGCTAGAAGCAATTTTAGCAAGTAAACAGAGAGTAAAGACTATCATAGTTAAGGAACTAAAGAATGTTGCTGATAAATACGGCAAAGACAGAGTTTCCGAATTACTGTACAATGTTGATGAAAGTAATGAGTCATATGTTGAAGAAGTACCTGATTATCCTGTAAACCTATTCTTTAGTAAAGAGGGCTATTTCAAGAAAATTACTCCTCAGTCACTTCGTATGAGCAGTGAACAAAAGCTAAAGGAAGGGGATATGATGATTCAGCACTATGAGTCTACCAATACTGCTGAACTGTTATTCTTTACTAATAAGTGTCAGGTTTATAAGAGCAAAGCCTCAGACTTTGATGATACAAAGGCAAGTGTACTGGGTGATTATGTACCGGCTAAACTTCAAATGGATGAAGGAGAAGTCCCACTGAAAATGTTTGTTACAAAGGACTACAACGGTATGTTTGTATTTGCATTTGAAAACGGTAAACTTGCAAAAGTACCTATGAATGCTTATTATACAAAGACTAACCGTAAGAAACTTGTTAGTGCTTATTCAGATAAGTCACCACTTTCTGATGTAATGTGGCTTGATGAAGATAAGGAATTAATGTTAACTTCATCAGGTGGCAGAGTTCTGCTTATCCATACTGGTGTAATAAGCTTAAAGAATACAAAGAATACTCAAGGTGTCGCTGTAATGCGAATGAAAAAAGGTCAGTACCTTGAAAAACTAGAAGAATATACTGATGGCTTGTTCTCAAAGCCATCACGATACAGAACCAAAACACTACCGGCTTTAGGTGCTTTTTTAACTGAAGAAGATAGTGGCAACGAACAACTTTCTATTTTATAAGGTTAAAATAAAAAATTATACTTGATTTTTAAATGGTTTTGTGTTATTATTTTCTAAAAGACTGATTAATTCTAATGAAAGGTGAGTTGAAATGGGCGTAGTTAGTTATATCCTTGGTGCATTACTTATTCTATTTTGTGTACTAATTATTCTAGTTGTTGTTCTACAGGAAGGCAACCAGCAGGGTCTAGGTGTTATCACTGGTGCAGCTGATTCTTTCTTCTCTAAGAACAAGGCAAGAAGTTGGGATTCATTCCTATCAAGATGGACAAAGGTTTTCGCAGCAGGCTTCGTAGTATTTGTTATCGTTCTTGATATTATTGCTAACTTTAAGTAATAAGCGAGTAATATAATGCATATAATTTACCGATGGACAAGTTCCATCGGTATTTTTTATTTTGTGGTGATTTTATGGACTATTATCTACTTTCTATGCTTGTTATTATCTTAATTATTCTTGCTGTTTTACATAAATTAGGCAAAAATAAAAAGCCCTTATTAAGGGCTTTTGGTAGTATGATTATAGGGCTTTCTGCACTGTTTTTAGTAAATGTAACCTCTGTAATAACCCAGGTACATATACCAATCAGTATGTTTACTGTTGGAGTTTCGGCTGGTGGTGGAGTTCCGGCAGTAGCACTTTTACTTTTCCTAAATTTGTTATGACAACATTTCTAGGTCTTTTAGTGTGTCGGTTAATAAATCCTTCTGTTTTGACAATACTGAAATTGTAGTCTTATATAGTAATTCCGGATTTTTCCTAAAGTTCTTTTTAACTAACTTTGCTTGTTCATAGTCCGGAACATAAAATTCAAGAGAAAGAATAGTCAGCCCCTCACTTGTGATAGAGCATTTTACATTGTATCCTCTTTCATTTTTAACAATTTCAACCTTGTTTTCTCTTTCAGTCTTTTCTTTTTCAAGTAACATCATTACACAGTGAAAGGCCTTTTCCTTTACTGTATAAGCCAAGGAATCCTCAAGCTGAGTGGCAATCATCATACCATCTTCTGTAATTGTGTATTTGTTGTTGCCATTAACAGTAATATGTCTGTTTTTGACTAAATCATCAAAACAAGCACTAGCTTCAAAGTAATTAGCAAGTCCATCTTTTTGTAGTGACTCCAAAATCAATTCTTTGCTAACCGGAGCTTTCACAGACTTAATTAAATAACAAATCAGTATTCTAATTTCATTCTTACTTCTCATTCCACCGGGATTAATTCCTTCATCAAATGTATCAAAGGACATAGAGTCACCTTCTTCCATAAGTTCTATAATTATTATAACACAAAATATATGAAATGTGTAGTGTTTTTTGTTGACTCGACTATTTTACTTGTGCTATAATTTTCTAAAAGGAGGTTGTCAAATTGGAAATGATGCCTTATATATGGTTTGGTATAGCACTTTTTATGGCTATTATTGAGGGTGTAACTTATCAGCTTGTGTCTATATGGTTTGTTTTGGGAGCAGTTGTTTCTGCAATAGTTTCAATTTTCGTACCTGATAATATTTGGTTACAAATAATTCTGTTTATAGTTATTTCTGTTGCAACACTAATAGCCACAAAACCTATTGTAAAGAAAATCACAAGAACCAAGAAATTACCGACTAATTCCGATAGATATATTGGAATGAAAGGTGTAGTAAAAGAAGAAATTAATAACACCCTAGGTGTAGGACTTGTAAACCTAAAAGGCACTGTGTGGTCTGCTACAAGTGATGACGGCTCAGTAATTCCTACAGATAGTGTAGTTATAGTAAAGAATATTAAGGGTGTAAAACTAATTGTTTCACCGGTAAAGGAGTAAATTATGGATCCAATAGTAAAGCTAGTGATTATTGCAGCAATTATCATTGCAATAGTTATCGTAATCGTAAAAAATATCAAAATCGTACCACAAGCTCATGCTTATGTTATTGAAAGACTTGGTACTTACCAAACAACATGGAACACAGGTTTACACCTGAAAGTACCATTTGTTGACCGTATAGCTAAGAAACTTTCACTAAAAGAACAGGTTGTAGATTTCCCACCACAACCGGTTATTACAAAAGATAATGTTACTATGCAGATTGATACAGTAGTTTACTTTGCTATTACTGACCCTAAGTTATATACTTATGGTGTTGAAAGACCACTGTCAGCTATTGAAAATCTAACTGCTACAACTTTAAGAAATATTATCGGTGATTTGGAACTTGATGCAACTCTAACTTCAAGAGATACTATCAATGATAAAATCCGTACAATTCTGGATACTGCAACAGACCCTTGGGGTATTCGTGTAATCAGAGTTGAACTAAAGAATATTCTTCCACCAAAAGAAATTCAGGATGCAATGGAAAAGCAGATGAAAGCTGAAAGAGAAAGAAGAGCAAAAATTCTTGAAGCTGAAGGTGAGAAGAAGAGTCAAATCCTAAAGGCAGAAGGTCTAAAGGAATCAACAATCCTAAAAGCTGATGCAATTAAGGAATCAAAGGTTAGAGAGGCTCAGGGTGAAGCTGAAGCTATTATGCTAGTTCAAAAGGCTCAGGCAGATGCTCTAAAACTTCTAAATGAAGCAAAGCCAATTGAAGAAGTACTACAACTAAAGAGTTACGAAACATTCCAAAAAGTTGCCGATGGTCAGTCTACAAAGATTATTATCCCATCAGATATTAAGCCACTTGCAACTGCTGCAACTGCTATTAAGGAAATTATCTCTAACGATAACAAATAATAACCGGAGCTACCTATTTTAGGTAGCTTATTTTTTATATTTATAGTTTGTTCATACATAATTATACATTAAGATACATTATTCTACTTGATTAGTATATGATTTATATTGAAAATTGCAGAAATGTAGTATCATACTGTCAAAAAATAGTCTATATCTATTGAATTTAATTTGATTTTTGGGTATAATTAAAAAGTAAAATTATGTAGCTAATAAAAATACACTTGTTTTTACTAGTTAATTTTTGTAACGAAAGGTGATCATTATGAAAAAAGTTGCAATTATTATGGGTTCTGATAGCGATTTTCCAATTGTTTCAAAAGCTATTAAACAGTTGAAAGATTACGAAGTTCCTTTTGAAGTTCATGTTATGTCAGCTCACAGAACACCTGACGAAGCATCTGAATTTGCTAAGAATGCAATTAAGAATGGCTTTGGTGTTATTATTGCTGCTGCCGGTATGGCTGCTCATTTAGGTGGTGTTCTTGCTGCTAATACAACACTTCCTGTTATCGGTATTCCTTGTAAAGGTCCTTGTTTTGACGGTATGGACGCTTTACTTGCTACAGTTATGATGCCAACAGGTATTCCTGTTGCTACTGTTGCTGTTAATGGTGCTGCGAATGCTGCAATTCTTGCAATCCAAATGTTAGCACTATCAGATGAAACTTTAGCACAGAAGTTAGTTGATAACCGAAAGAAAATGGCTGAAACAGTTGTTTCTAAGGATAAAGATATTCAGAGTAAGGTTGATGAAATTTGAAAAATAATTCCCTAGATTTTTATAATGAAAAAGTTCACGAAGAATGTGGTGTGTTCGGTATCTATAAGATGGATGATGAAGTAGATGTTGCTTCAATCTCAAGAGATGCCCTCTATGCACTTCAACATCGTGGTCAAGAAAGTGCCGGTATTGCAGTAAACAATGATGGTAATTTTAAGTCAATCAAAGATGTTGGTATGGTTTCAGAAGTGCTGACTAATCAAGCTATGGAAGAACTGGGTACTGACGGTAAGATTGCTATTGCTCATGTTAGATATACTCCATATCAAGCACTTGACAGAGCCGGTTCTCAGCCGCTTGTTATTAGATATATTCAAGGTTCACTTGCAATTTGTCATAATGGTTCAATTACTAATTTTGCTGAAATTAGAAAGAACCTTGAAGAGGGTGGAGCTATTTTCCAGTCTTTCTCAAATGCAGAACTTATTGCTTATGTTATTGCAACAGAAAGAGTAAATAGTGAAACTATTGAAGATGCAGTTAAAAATGCTTGTAATAAAATTGAAGGTGCTTATTCATTTGTTCTTACTTCACCAAGTAAGTTAATTGCAGTTAGAGACCCTTATGGTTTCCGTCCATTATGCGTAGGTAAACTGGGTCAAAGCTATGTTGTAGCATCTGAAAGTTGTGCATTTGACTCAATCGGTGCACAGTTTATTCGTCATGTAAAGCCTGGTGAAATGGTTGTTATTGACGAAGACGGCTTCCATTCATATATGATTGAAAAGCCAAAGAAGTCTGCTTTATGCGTATTTGAATATGTTTATATTGCTAGACCTGACAGTATCCTTGATTGTGGTCCTGTTCACGCAGTAAGAAAAGAATTTGGTAAGGAACTTGCAAGGGACTTCCCTGTAGAGGCTGACCTTGTTTGTGGTGTTCCTGACTCAGGTAATGAAGCTGCCCAAGGTTATGCCGAAGAATCCGGTATTCCTTACAGTGCAGTTTTTGTTAAAAATAAATATATAGGTCGTAGCCTTTCTTCAATGAAAAATACTAAGAAAGAACGACTACTAATGATGCGACTAAATGTATTAAAGCATAAGGTAAGAGGCAAGAAGGTTGTTATTATTGACGACTCAATTGTTCATGGTAGTACAGCAAGTCACATTGTTAAATTGCTTAGAGAGGCAGGTGCTGCTGAAGTTCATATGAGAATTTCTTCACCACCACTAAAATATTCTTGTTATTATGGTTCAGATTTACATACTGAGAAGAATATGATTGCCAACCTAATGACAGTTGAGGAACTACAGAATTTTGTAGGTTCAGATTCATTAGGTTTCTTAAGCATTGAAAGCCTAAGAAAAATCTCTAACGAAAACGGTGTTTCTGTTTGTGATGCTTGTTTCACAGGTAATTACACAGGTCCGGTACCAAAAGAAAACTATGTTGATAAATTCAGCAAGAAAATAAAACTTTCCAAATAAGAGGTGTATTATGAAAAATAGTTTTTCAGAAAGTTATAAGAATGCAGGTGTTGATGTAACAGCAGGTTACAAAGCAGTTGAATTAATGAAAGAGCATGTTAAGAGAACAAAAACATCAGGTGTTGTTTCAGGCATCGGTGGTTTTGGTGGTCTATTTGCTCCTGATATGAAAGGTATGGAAGAACCAATCCTAGTAAGTGGTACTGATGGTGTTGGTACAAAGCTAAAACTTGCTTTCTTACTTGATAAGCACGATACAATCGGTATTGACGCAGTTGCAATGTGTGTTAATGATGTTGTATGTTGTGGTGCAAAGCCAATGTTTTTCCTAGATTACATCGCAGTTGGAAAGAATGTTCCTGAAAAGGTAGCACAAATTGTATCAGGTATTGCTGATGGTTGTGAAATGTCTTATTCAGCACTAGTTGGTGGTGAAACTGCTGAAATGCCTGGTTTCTATCCTGTTGATGAATATGATGTTGCAGGTTTCTCAGTAGGTATTGTTGATAAGAAGAAAATCATTGACGGTAGTAAACTAACAGCCGGTGATGTACTTATCGGTTTACCATCAAGTGGTGTTCATTCAAATGGTTTCTCACTGGTAAGAAAAGTATTTGGTATTGATGAAAACACAATCCATAACGAATACCCTGAACTTGATAAGCCTCTAGGTGAAACACTTCTAACTCCAACAAAGATTTATGTTAAGCCTATCCTAGACCTAATCAGCAAAGTTGATGTAAAGGCTATTTCTCACATTACCGGTGGTGGTTTCTATGAGAATATTCCTAGAATGTTAAGTGACGGTCTAACTGCTAAGATTAAGAAAGATGCAGTTCCTGTACTTCCAATCTTCAAGGTAATTCAGAGAGTTGGCAACATTCCTGAACATGATATGTTCAATACATTTAATATGGGTATTGGTATGATTGTTGCAGTTGCTAAGGAAAATGCTGATAAGGCAGTTGAAACACTAAAGGCTTACGGTGAAGATGCAGTAGTTCTTGGTGAACTAGTTGAAGGTAATGACGGAGTTATTTTTGAATAATGAAGAATATAGTTGTTTTAGTTTCCGGTGGTGGCACTAATTTACAGGCACTTATTGATGCTGAAAAATCAGGTATCATCAAAAGTGGCAAGATTACAACAGTAATTTCTTCTAATCCTAATGCCTATGCACTGGAAAGAGCAAAAAATAATAATATAGATACTGATGTTATCAGAAGAAAAGATTTTGATACATTTGATGAATATGATTCAGCTTTAACAGAATTGTTAAAGAGCAAAGGTGCTGACCTTGTTGTCCTAGCCGGTTTTATGACTATCCTAGGACATAAGGTGATTTCAGCCTTTGAAAACAGAATTATCAATATTCATCCGGCCCTAATTCCAAGTTTCTGTGGTGAAGGTTTTTACGGACTAAAGGTTCACGAAGAAGCTCTAAAAAAGGGTGTTAAAATTTCAGGTGCAACAACTCATTTTGTAACAGAAGAGTGTGATGGTGGCCCTATCATTATGCAAAAGTCTGTTGAAGTTAAAAATGATGATACACCGGAAATTTTACAAAGAAGAATTATGGAAAATGTAGAGTGGAAGATACTTCCACTTTCAGTAGAATTATTTTGCAGTGACAAAATAAAAGTAGAAGATAACAAAACAATAATTTCAGAATGAGAGGTACTTTATAGTGAAAGCAATATCATTTGAGAAAGATCTTCAGAGTAACGCATATCCCGGCAGAGGCATTATGCTAGGCAGAACTGCTGACGGTAAAAATGCTGTAATCACATACTTTATTATGGGTAGAAGTGAAAACAGCCGTAACAGAGTTTTTGTTGAAGAAGGTGAAGGCATCCGTACACAGGCTTTTGATGAAAGCAAACTAACAGACCCTTCACTAATTATCTATGCACCTGTTAGAGTGCTTGGTAACAAGACTATCGTTACAAATGGTGACCAGACAGATACTGTTTACGACCTAATGAAAGACGGTCAAACTTTTGAACAGTCACTTCGCACTAGAGAGTTTGAACCTGACGGTCCTAACTATACACCAAGAATTTCAGGTATTATCGAAATTAACGATGGCAAAATGGATATGAATATGTCTGTTCTAAAGAGTGATGACGGTGATCCAAATTCTTCACTAAGATTTACTTATTCTTATGAAAACCCACTAGCAGGTAAAGGTAGATTTATTCATACATATATGAATGACGGTAATCCACTACCAAGCTATGAAGGCGAACCAACCCTTGTAGATGTTAATAATGATGATATTGATACATTTACTAATAAAGTATGGAATGCACTTAACGAAGATAACAAAGTATCTCTATTCGTAAGATATATTGATATTGCAACAGGTAAAGCAACATCAAGAATTATTAATAAAAATAAATAAGGAGAATTACTATGCACGAACTTGAACTAAAGTATGGTTGTAACCCTAACCAGAAACCATCAAGAATTTTTATGAAAGACGATAGTGACCTTCCAATCGAAGTTCTAAACGGTAAACCGGGTTATATTAACTTTTTGGATGCTTTCAACAGTTGGCAGTTAGTTAAGGAACTAAAGGCTGCTACAGGCCTACCTGCTGCCGCATCATTTAAGCATGTTTCTCCTGCAGGTGCTGCTGTTGCAACAGAACTTTCAGATACACTAAAGAAAATCTACTTTGTAGATGACCTAGAACTTTCACCATTAGCATCAGCCTATGCAAAGGCCAGAGGTGCTGACAGAATGAGTTCTTACGGTGACTGGGCAGCACTTTCTGATGTATGTGATAAGGAAACTGCTTTACTGCTAAAGAGAGAAGTATCTGACGGTATCATTGCTCCTGGTTATACTGACGAAGCACTTGAAATTCTAAAGACTAAAAAGCGTGGTAACTATAACATTGTTAAGATTGACCCTAACTATACACCTGCTCCACAGGAATATAAGGATGTATTTGGTGTTACTTTCCAGCAGGGCAGAAACGAACTAAAGATTGATGAAGAATTTTTAACAAAGAATATTATCACAGAAAATAAGGAACTTCCTGAAGAAGCAAAGAGAGATTTACTTATTGCTTTAATCACTCTAAAATATACACAGTCAAATTCAGTTTGCTATGCAAAAGACGGTCAGGCTATCGGTGTTGGTGCAGGCCAGCAGTCAAGAATTCACTGTACTCGTCTAGCCGGTAATAAGGCAGATATTTGGTATCTTCGTCAGCATCCAAAGTGTCTAAACCTACCTTTCAAGGAAGATATCAGAAGACCTGACAGAGATAACACAATTGATGTTTATATTTCTGATGATTACGAAGATGTACTAGCAGACGGCACATGGGAACAGTTCTTTACTGAAAAGCCTGAACCACTTTCAAGAGAAGAAAAGAAAGAATGGTTAAGCACATTCTCAGGTGTTTCTCTAGGTAGTGATGCATTCTTCCCATTTGGTGATAATATCGAAAGAGCTAAGAGAAGTGGCGTTCAGTATGTTGCACAGCCTGGTGGCTCAATTCGTGATGATAATGTAATTGATACTTGTAATAAGTACAATATGACAATGTGCTTTACAGGTATTAGACTATTCCATCATTAATGAGGTGACTTAAATGAAAATATTAATGGTTGGTTCCGGTGGTAGAGAACATGCCCTAATCAAAAAGTTACTTGAAAGTGATAAGGTAGAAAAGCTTTATTGTGCTCCCGGTAACGGTGGTATTTCAAGAGATGCAGAAGTTGTTGATATCCCTGTAATGGATAAAGAAAAAATGGTAGCTTTTGCAAAAGACAATAACATTGATATGGTTTTTGTAGCTCCTGATGACCCACTTGCAGACGGTATGGTAGATGCTTGTGAAGAAGCCGGTATTCGTGCATTTGGTCCAAATGCAAAGGCTGCTATTATTGAAGCATCAAAGGTTTTCTCTAAGAACCTAATGAAAAAGTACAATATTCCAACTGCTCAGTATGAAGTTTTTGATGACTCAGAAAAGGCAATTGCTTGGGTTAAAGAAAGTAATATGGCACCATGTGTTGTAAAGGCTGATGGCTTGGCACTTGGTAAGGGTGTTCTTATTTGTCAAACTGTTGAAGATGCAGTAGAAGCAATTAAGACAATTATGGAGGACAAGAAGTTTGGTTCTTCCGGTAACAACATTGTTATTGAAGAGTTCCTAACAGGTCCTGAAGTTTCTGTTCTATCCTTTACAGACGGTAAGACAGTTAAACCTATGGTTAGTTCAAAGGACCATAAGAGAGCATATGACAATGACGAAGGTTTAAACACAGGTGGTATGGGTACAATCAGTCCAAACCCTTACTATACTGTTGAACTTGCAAAGCAGTGTATGGAAGAAATCTTTATTCCAACAGTAAATGCTATGAAAGCAGAGGGCAGACCATTTAAGGGTTGTCTATACTTTGGCTTAATGATGACACCAAAAGGACCAAAGGTAATTGAGTATAATGCTCGTTTTGGTGACCCTGAAGCACAGGTTGTACTTCCAAGACTAAAGACAGATTTAGTTGATATTTGTGATGCAATTATTGACGAAAGACTAGATGAAATCAATATTGAATGGTCAGATGAACCAACTGCTTGTGTTGTTATGGCAAGTGGTGGTTACCCTGAATCATACAAAAAAGGTATTGAAATGTTTGGACTTGATGATAAAGGTCAAGTTGAAGGTGCAACAGTATATCACGCCGGTACAAAGTATGAAAACGGCAAATTCTACACAAACGGTGGTAGAGTTCTAGGTGTTACTGCCAGTGGTAAAACTCTTGATGATGCACTTAACAATGCTTATAATGCAGTAAAGAAAATCTCTTTTGAGGGTGCACATTATAGAACTGATATTGGTCGCACAAAATAAATTTAAATATTTAAACTTAAATGCACATCATTTTATGGTGTGCATTTTTGATTATTATTTATCAATCCTTTAGTTGACATTTCTCTTGAAAATTATTATACTTTAAGTTATGACTAAAAGGAGAAGTATTTTATGACATTTAATATAATTACACTGGGTTGTAAGGTTAATCAGTACGAATCTCAGGTTATGACAGAGGTTATGCTAAAGGATGGTTTTACTCATAGCCAAGACAAAGACCATGCAGATATTTTTATTGTAAATACTTGTACTGTAACTTCTGTAAGTGATAGCAAAAACAGAAAGCTAATCAGAAGAATCAGAAGAAATAACGAAAATGCAATTATTGTAGTAACAGGTTGTATGTCACAAGCATTTCCTGAAGATGAAGTGTATGAAATTTGTGACATTGTTGTTGGTAATACAAACAGAAAGATTATCTCAAAGTTAATTAAAGACTATGTGGCAAATTCAGACCACTATGTAAATGTTGAAGAACATACAGGTGGAGAAATTTTTGAACCAATCAAAATTACTAACTTTGAAGAAAGAACAAGAGCACAAATTAAAATTGAGGACGGTTGTAACCGTTTCTGTGCATATTGTATTATCCCTTATGCAAGAGGCAGAGTTCGTTCAAAAGATATTAATGAACTTAAGGAAGAAGCAACAGACTTAGCATCAAAGGGCTTTAGAGAAATTGTTTTAGTTGGTATCAACCTTTCTTGTTTTGGTCAAGATACTAACTTGAATTTATGTGATGCAGTAGAAACTGTAGCATCAGTTGATGGCATTGATAGAGTAAGACTAAGTTCCCTAGAACCTGAAAGACTTGACCCTGAGTTTATCGAAAGACTTGCAAAGTGTGATAAACTATGCCCTCAGTTCCATTTGTCTTTACAATCAGGTTGTGACGAAACACTAAAGAGAATGAACCGTCATTACGATACAGAAGAATATAGAACTATTGTAAATAACTTGCGTAAAGCATTTAAAGATTGTGCAATTACTACTGATGTAATGGTAGGCTTTGCAGGTGAAACTGAAGAAGAATTCCAGAAGTCCCTTGACTTTGTTCATTCCATTAAGTTTGCAAAGGTACATACTTTCTCTTATTCTCGTAGAAAGGGTACAGTAGGTGATAAGCTACCTAACCAGGTTGACCCACAAATTAAGAGTGAACGCAGTAAGAAAATGATTGAGGTTACTCTAAAAGATAGAAAAGAGTTCCTTAGAAATCAGCTTAATAATACATATTCAGTACTGTTTGAACGCAAGAAAGAAGAAGGTTACTGGGAAGGTTACACAATGAACTATACACCGGTAAGAGTATTTTCTGACTTAGACCTAAATGATAAGATTGTAGATGTTAAATTAACAGATGCTTTTGATGATTATTGTATAGGTGAATTAATTTAATTTCATAGTAAGGTTTGCAATTTCTTTAGTTGCAGATTTTTCAGATAAAGAACTATAACTGTATAGCATTATACCATTATAGTTCTTTTTTACTGCAATTTCATATTCTTGCTTTAGTATATCGTCAAAGTCACTCCAAGTGCCACTGTCACTGTCATCAGTACCGGCCTTATATCCGGCAAGACCTGAATATATTTTGATATTTTTATTTGTCTTAATCTTTAGCCAATCATTAATAGCGTCTTCATAGGTAAGTGCAGGATTGTCTAGGCTAAAGTAAATTTGAGGACAAATATAGTCTATATATCCATCTTTACTGCACCAAGTTTTTACATCAGCATAAATTTCCTTGTTGTTGTCAACATTGCCTTGTGGTGAAATGCCAAACCGTACACTATCTTTAAGACTGTGAACCTTCTCATATACATTTTTGATAAGTGTATTAACATTGTTCATTCTCCATTTATCAAGGCTAAGACAGTTGTTATTTTGTGCTTTTTTGTATTGACTGTATTCTCTGCTATCAAAACTTTCATCATCAGTAGGGTAGAAGTAATCGTCAAATTGTATTCCGTCAATGTCATAGTTAGCTACAATTTCTTCAACACCTTTTACAACTAGGTCTTGAGCTTTTTTACTTGCCGGGTTAAGATATATTCCATCATCAGTTTCAACACCTATGTAATTATCCTTAATGTATGGATTATCACTTGATAATTTTTCCGGAACTTTTTTGCTTTTTACTCTGTATGGATTTACCCAAGCCTCAATTCTCATTCCTGAAGAATGTACCTTTTTACACATATATTTTAGCCCATCATAATTTGGATTTTTACCTTGTTCACCTGTAAGTATGTGAGAATATGGAAATATACTTGAATTATATAATGCATCGGAAAATGGCCTAACTTGTACAATAAGTGTGTTAAAGCCTTTTTCTTTGCAAGTGTCAACAATAGAATCAAACTTCTTTTTAAAAGAAGTATAACTTCTGTCTGTGTCACTCATATCAAGGTCCATATATGTAACCCAAATTCCTTTCATAAAGAATTTGTCCTGACTTTTCTTAATAACCTTTTTAGTGGTACTTTCGGTTATAGGTACAGTATTTGTGTTTATTACTTCCTTTACAGGATTAGCTACTTCATAGTAATTTAATGTGATAACAGCTATTAGAAGTGATAAAGCAAGTAAAGATAAATAAATTTTAGTTTTCAATATTAACAATCCTTTCGGTGATATTATGTTGTATTTTCTGATTATATATTTAGTAGTAGTGAATATTATAGCCATAGCTTTGACTATATATGATAAAAGAGCAAGTGTTTTAGGCTTGTGGAGAGTGAGAGAAAGCACCTTAATGCTATTTTCATTTTTAGGTGGTTCAGTATTAATGTACCTTATTATGAGAATTATTCACCACAAAACAAGACATCCACTTTTTATGGTTGGTATTCCCATTATTTTTGTGTTACAAATTATTTTAACCTTAGTAGTGCTTTATGCAGTAGGTTATATAGGATAGTGTTATGAATAGAAAAAGTTTAACTTTTATAGTGCCAATTGAATATGACAACAAAAATTGCAAAGAGTTCTTAAAGTATTATTGCAACATTTCGGCAAGATTAATTACTAGACTGGTTAGAACAGAAATGGGAATTACTAGGGATAATCAGCTTTTAAGAACTATTGATAATGTGTATGTAGGGGATAAAGTAGTAATTAATTTACCTAACGACAGTAACAAAATTACTCCAACTAAAGGCGAATTAAATGTAATTTATGAGGATGACTATATTTTGGTAGTTGATAAACCACCACTAATGCCAGTACATCCTACAAAAAATCACCAAACTGATACTCTGGCTAATATAGTTCGTTACTATTCGCTTAATAAAAAAGAGGACTATACCTTTAGAGCAATTAACAGAATTGACAGAGATACATCAGGCTTAGTTGTAATTGCAAAAAATAGATTTGTAGCAAACAAAATCAAGTCCCTATATAAAGAATATACAGCAGTATGCTGTGGTAATATTGTCGAAGATGGTACGGTAAATAAAAATATAAAATTAAAAGAAAATAGCAAGATGGTTCGTGAAGTTTCTGATGCTGGTGCAAAGGCTGTTACTCACTATAAAGTGATAGACAGAAGTCCAAGCTACACAGAGATTCTCTGTACTTTAGAAACAGGCAGAACTCATCAGATAAGATGCCATATGTCCTACCTAGGTTATCCACTGGCAGGTGATGATTTATATGGTGGTTCTCTAGAGCATATTTCCAGACAAGCGCTACATTGTAGCAAGGTGATTTTTACCCATCCAATAAGTAATGAAAAAGTTGTATTACAGAGTAATTTGCCTTTTGATATAAAATATTTGTTAAAATATTGACTATTATGTAATTTGTGATAAAATAGAACTAGAGTTCATATATGAAAGGTCGATTATATTATGGAAGAAATTAAAATTGAACTTACTAAAAATCCCAAAGAAAAACCACAAGACGAAAGTAAATTAGGTTTTGGTCGTATTTTCACAGACCATATGTTCCTAATGAATTATGATGAAGGTCAGGGTTGGCATGACCCAAGAATTGTACCTTATGGTCCAATCGCACTAGATCCATCAGCAATGGTATTCCACTACGGTCAAGAAGTATTTGAAGGTATGAAAGCATACAGAAATGTCAACGGTGGTATTAACCTATTTAGACCGGACAAAAATATGGCTAGACTTAATGTTTCTAACGAAAGACTTTGTATTCCTCAGATTGACGAAAAGTTTGCAGTAGAAGCTGTTAAGAAACTTGTAGAAGTAGAAAAAGATTGGGTACCACACTCAGAAGGTACATCTCTATACATTAGACCATTTATTTTCTCAACAGATGCTCAGCTAGGTGTTCACCCAGCAAAACATCTTCTATTTGTAATTATCTGTTGTCCTGTTGGTGCTTATTATCCTGAAGGACTTAACCCTGTTAAGATTTATGTAGAAGAAAATTATGTTCGTGCCGTTAAAGGTGGTATGGGCTTTACTAAGACAGGTGGTAACTATGCTGCTTCTCTAAAGGCTCAGGATGAAGCTGAAAAGCAGAAATATACTCAGGTTCTATGGCTAGACGGTGTAGAAAGAAAGTATATTGAAGAAGTTGGTACTATGAATGTATTCTTTGTTATTGATGACGAAGTTATTACACCTGCACTTCAGGGTTCAATCCTTGGTGGTATCACAAGAATGAGTACTATTGAACTTCTAAAATCTTGGGGTTACAAGGTTTCAGAAAGAAGACTTTCAATTCAGGAAGTTGAAAAGGCTGCTGACGAAGGCAGACTAAAGGAAAGCTTTGGTACAGGTACTGCTGCAGTTATTTCACCAATCGGTGAACTAAAGTGTGGCGACAAGGTTATGACAATCAACAATGGCGAAATCGGTGAAATCAGCCAGAAACTTTACGATAACCTAACAGGTATTCAGTGGGGTAAGATTGAAGATAAGCTAGGTTGGGTTGTTCCTGTTTGCTAATCTAAAATCTAAAAAGTTAAGACTTTAAGACCTATGTTTTACATAGGTCTTTTTTATACCTTTTTTATATTATCCTAAACTTTTCTAAACTAAAATTTACTTAAATTATACTTGACTAAATTCCTAAAAAATGATTGAATATTATTAAAGAAAATTTAAGTAGGGATTAATTATGAAGAAATGTCTTGTAGTTGTAGATTATCAAAATGACTTTGTTTCAGGTTCTCTTGGCTTTGAAAAGGCTAAAGAACTTGACTCTGAAATTGCTAATTTAATTGAAAAGTACCATAATAACAGTGATGATGTTGTTTTTACTTTAGATACCCATTATGATGATTATATGAATACAAATGAGGGTAAATCTTTACCTGTACCACATTGTATTAAAGGTACAATCGGTCATAATCTTTATGGCAAAGTGTCACATTCGGTTAAAGAATCGGATTTACTTTTTGAGAAAAACACTTTTGGTTCAGATAAACTTTTTGAATATTTAAAAAATAATCGGTATTCATCAATAGAATTAGTTGGTGTAGTAACAAATATCTGTGTTATCTCAAATGCAGTAATTGCAAAAATTGCCCAACCTGAAACAGAAATTATTGTGAACAAGAATCTTGTAGCATCAAATGACGACAAATTAAATGATGAAGCACTTTCCGTTATGAGTAGCTTCCAAATTAAAATAACAGAATAAGTAGGTGTAAATATGACAGAAAAGAATATGACTATGCTATGTGACTTCTATGAACTTACAATGGCAAATGGTTACTTTAAGAACGGTTTTTATAAGAAAATTACATATTTTGATGTATTCTATCGTTCTGTACCTGACAATGGTGGTTTTGCAATTGTAGCCGGTCTTGAACAAGTAATTGATTATATAAAGAACCTTCATTTTTCAAGTGAAGATATTGACTACCTTCATTCAAAGAACATTTTTGACGAAGAATTTTTGGATTATCTAAAGGATTTTCATTTTACAGGTGACATATATGCAATACCTGAAGGTACACCTGTATTTCCAAATGAGCCAATTCTCACAGTAAAAGCACCGGCAATTGAAGCACAACTTATTGAAACATTTTTACTTCTTTCAATTAACCATCAGTCACTAATTGCTACTAAAGCAAATAGAATTGTGAGAGCCTCTCAAGGCAGAACAGTACTTGAGTTTGGTTCTCGTAGAGCACAAGGTGCTGATGGTGCAATCTTAGGTGCAAGAGCAGCATATATAGGTGGATGTGCTGGTACTGCTTGTACAATTACCGATGAACTTTATGGTGTACCTGCCGGTGGTACAATGGCTCATTCTTGGATACAAATGTTTGATACTGAGTATGATGCATTTAAAACTTATTGTGAAACTTATCCTGAGAATGTAACACTTTTAGTTGATACTTATAACACCATAAAAAGTGGTGTACCAAATGCAATTAAGGTGTTTAAAGAAATTCTTTTACCGAAGGGTATTACTAATTTTGCAATCAGACTTGATTCAGGTGATATTTCCTATCTATCTAAGAAAGCAAGAAAAATGCTTGATGATGCAGGACTGCAATGTTGTAAGATTGTAGCATCCAATGCACTTGATGAATACCTAATTCGTGATTTAATGATGCAGGACGCAAAGGTAGATACTTTTGGTGTAGGTGAAAGACTGATTACCTCCAAGAGTACACCTGTATTTGGTGGAGTGTATAAGTTAGTTGCAGTTGAAGATAATGATGGCAATATTGTTCCAAAAATCAAAGTCAGTGAAAATACTGCAAAAATCACTAACCCACACTTTAAGAAAGTTTATAGATACTATGACAAAGAAAGTGGCAAGGCTTTGGCAGATGAACTTTGTATCTATGATGAAGTAGTAAGTGATAAAGAACCTAGAATAATCTTTGACCAACAAGCTACTTGGAAAACTAAAGAGTTAACTAATTTTAAAGTTAGAGAACTTCAAGTACCAATCTTTAAAGATGGTAATTGTGTATATGATATGCCAACCCTTGAAGAAATCAAAGATTATTGTGCTAAAGAAATTGATTTACTATGGGATGAAGTTAAGCGTTTTGAAAATCCACATACTTATTATGTTGACCTTTCAGAAAAGCTATGGAATACCAAGAAAGACTTACTTTCAAGATTTAAGAACTTTATTTAATATATTTTACGAAAAAGGCTAGTGATAAATAAAAATATCACTAGCCTATAATTATTTTATTAACTTTTCTTTTTTACTTACACCAAGTATTCCACCAATAGTGCCGAATAGGAAAGATACAATAAACTTTAAGAATGTAAAAACAGTAAAATTACTGTCAATGCTTATCATACCTGCACTAAAGATAATTAAGAAAAATATAAACCCACTGCTAATCCCATTGATGTATCCCTTAATAGGAGAAATTTTTGAACATATAAACCCTGTAACAAATGCACATACACCACATATAATAGTGAGAAGAATGTTTAGTACAGTACTGTTAAGTATACCTGTGTTACTCATAACTATTGCCACAAGGCTAAGTAAAACAATAAGAGTTAATTCTCCAACTATTAAACCAACTACTAAACCTTTTATGTACTTAAATTTATTAAATCCTAAAGTAATGCTTTTCAAAAAAACACCCCCAAATATGATACTAAATCATATTCAGGGGAATTGAAAATTATGTAATTATTTTTCAACTGGGTTTTCTTCAGCATTTTTTTTCTTTCTACCGAAGAAACCTTTCTTTTCTGTCTTGTCAGTCTTTTCAGCAGTCTTATCCTTATCTGAATTAACAGTTGAAATAGCCCAACGCTTAAATACCATCTTTGTCTTTTCAGAACCTGTTTCAAGTACGATTTCATCAGCTTCTTCTCTAATAGCAATAACTCTACCAACGATACCACCGATTGTTGTGATTTCATCACCAATCTGTAGGCTGTTTCTTAGTTCCTGTTCTTGCTTTGATTTCTTTGACTTTGGTCTGATAAGAATAAAGTAGATACCAACGAAGATAAGAGCGTAGATGATGATTAGTGTCCACATGCTACCGCCACCAGCTGAGCCTGAAAGTAAGTTTAGATTCATAGTTAAATTCTCCATTTCATATTAATAATTAGATTATAACAACTTTTCATTGTATATTCAAGTACTATTTTAAATGCGTTTTCCTAATATGTCAATATTATTGTTGTAATATGTCTCAAATTCTCCATTATCAAGAGCATTTCTGATTTCTTCCATTAGATTATTGTAGAAATATAAGTTGTGCATTACTGCAAGTCGCATATAAAGCATTTCCTCAGCTTTCTTAAGATGTCTTAGGTATGCTCTTGAAAAACTCTTGCATACAGGACAATTACACTCTTTGTCAATAGGAGCAAGGTCCTTTTGATATTTTTGATTGTTAATGTTGATGATACCACTCTTAGTGAATAGGTGACCATGTCTTGCATTTCTACTAGGCATAACACAGTCAAATAAATCAACACCACGCTTAACACTTTCAAGAATATTTACAGGAGTACCAACACCCATTAGGTATCTGATTTTATCCTTAGGCATATATGGTTCAACATCTTCAATAATTTGATACATTTCTTCAGCAGTTTCACCAACTGCTAAACCACCGATAGCATAACCGTCAAGGTCAAGTTTAGCAATATCTTTCATATGCTGAATTCTAAGATCACTGTAAGTAGAACCTTGGTTAATACCGAATAGCATTTGTTTCTTGTTAATAGTGTCAGGAAGACTGTTTAGTCTGTCCATTTCTTTTTTGCATCTTTCAAGCCATCTGGTAGTACGACCAATAGAATTCTTTACATAATCATATGGAGCAGGGTTTTCAATACATTCATCAAATGCCATAGCAATAGTTGAGCCTAGGTTAGACTGAATTTGCATTGATTCTTCAGGTCCCATAAATATTTTTCTACCGTCAATATGGGAAGAAAAGTAAACACCCTCTTCTTTAATGTTTCTTAGCTTTGCAAGAGAGAATACCTGAAATCCACCTGAGTCTGTAAGTATAGGACCATCCCACTTAGTAAGACTGTGAATACCACCCAACTCTTTAATAATTTTATCACCTGTTCTAACATGTAGGTGATAGGTGTTACACAACATAACCTGGCACTTAATATCCTTTAAATCAAAGGAAGATACACCACCCTTAATAGCACCGGCAGTTGCAACATTCATAAAACAAGGAGTTTGAAAAGCACCGTGTGGTGTTATAAACTCACCTCGTCTTGCAGTTTTTTCATTCTTAATTAATTTAAACATATTTCTCCTTACTCAATAAACATACTGTCACCAAAAGAGAAAAATCTGTATTTCTCTTTGACAGCTTCTTTATATATACTCATAACTTCATCATAACCGGCAAAAGCAGAAACTAGCATAATAAGTGTGCTTTCAGGTAGATGAAAGTTAGTAATAAGTCCGTCAAGCACTTTAAACTCAAATCCCGGATAAATGAAAATATCTGTCCAACCTTCACAAGGAACAACCTTGCCATATTCCTTTGCAACACTTTCAAGTGTTCTGCAAGAAGTTGTACCCACTGCAATAACTCTCTTGCCATTCTTTTTGGTTTCTTCAATCAGCTTTGCAGTTTCTTCCGGTACTTCATAATGTTCACTGTGCATCTTATGAGTTGTAACATCATCAACCTTTACAGGTCTAAATGTACCAAGTCCTACATGAAGTGTTACATATCCAATCTTAATGCCCTTAGCCTTAATTTTTTCAAGTAACTCATCGGTAAAGTGAAGACCGGCAGTAGGAGCAGCAGCAGAACCAAGTTCGTGACTATATACTGTCTGGTATCTTTCCTTGTCCTTTAACTTTTCGTGAATGTATGGAGGAAGTGGCATTTGACCAATCTTATCAAGTGTTTCATAGAAGTTACTGTCACACTTAAATTCAACAATTCTGTTGCCATCTTCAAGTACATCAATAACTTTACCTGTCATAATGCCATCACCAAAAGTAAAGCTGTCACCGGTTCTTGCTTTTTTGCCGGGCTTTACAAGTGTTTCCCATACCTTGTCTTTAACTTGCTTTAACAGTAAGAATTCTACATTAGCACCGGTAGGAATTTTTGTACCGTAAATTCTTGCAGGTAAAACTCTTGAGTCATTAACAATAAGAGCATCACCTTCATTTAAAAAGTCAATAACATCATAAAAATGCTTGTGAAGAACTTCCTTAGTTTTTCTGTTATAAACCATCATTCTTGAAGAATCTCTTGGTTCAACAGGTGTCTGAGCAATAAGTTCTTCCGGTAAATCATAATAAAAATCACTAGTCTTCATAAAAAATCAACATCATCCTAATCTTTATTTCTCAAAATAATTGACATAATCTTTCTTAAATGATAGAATAAATAAGAAAATAGGTCAATTTGTTTTTCCTAATATATAATATAATAAACTTAAGAAAAACACAACTGATTTTTTAAATTTGGAGGAAGACGAATATGAAAAATTATAAAGTTGGTATCATCGGCGCTACAGGTATGGTAGGTCAGAGATTTGCAACTCTACTTGAAAATCACCCTTGGTTTACTGTTACAGCACTTGCTGCAAGTAAAAGAAGTGCAGGTAAAACATATAAAGAATGTGTAGAATCTCGTTGGGCTATGACAACACCAATTCCAAAGGCTATGGAAGATATGATTATCCTAGACGCAGCTAATGTTGAAGAAGTTGCATCAAAGGTTGACTTTGTATTTTGTGCTGTTGATATGCCAAAAGATCAGATTCGTGAACTAGAAGAAGCTTATGCAAAGGCAGAATGTCCTGTTGTTTCAAATAACTCAGCTCACAGACACACACCTGATGTACCAATGGTTATCCCTGAAATCAATGCTGACCATATTAAGATTATTGATTCTCAGAGAAAGAGACTTGGCACAAAGAAAGGCTTTGTTGCAGTTAAGTCTAACTGTTCTCTACAGTCATATGTACCTGCAGTACACCCACTAAGAGAACTAGGTTGTAACAAGGTTCTTGCTTGTACTTATCAGGCTATTTCAGGTGCAGGTAAAACATTTGAAAGATGGCCTGAAATGGTTGATAACCTAATCCCATATATCGGTGGAGAAGAAGAAAAGTCAGAAAAAGAACCACTAAAGATTTGGGGTCATATTGAAGGCGACCAGATTGTTGATACTGATGATATTGCTATCACATCACAGTGCCTAAGAGTTCCTGTTTCAGATGGTCATACAGCAGCTGTATTTGTTTCATTTGACGGTGAAGTTCCATCAGAAGAAAAGATTATCGAAACATGGGAAAACTACAAGGGTAGAGCTCAGGAACTAGAGCTACCAAGTGCTCCAAAGCAGTTCCTACACTACTTTACAGAACCAGACCAGCCACAGATTAAGACAGCCAGAACACTGGAACATGGTATGGCTATCTCAATCGGTAGATTAAGACCGGATACTCAGTACGATATGAAGTTTGTATGTATGAGTCATAACACATTAAGAGGTGCTGCAGGTGGTGCAGTTCTTCTAGCTGAACTTCTATGTGCTGAAGGATATATTGAAAACTAAACCTTTTGGAGGTTATATATAATGAGTACACCAATTTTTACAGGTGCAGGTGTTGCCTTAATTACACCTATGAACAGTGACGGTTCCGTTAACTTCGATGAACTTGGAAGACTACTTGAATTCCAGATTGAAAACGGTACTGATGCTATTATCGCTTGTGGTACAACAGGCGAAGCTGCTACACTTTCAGTTGAAGAACACAAGGCTGTTCTTTCATATGTAGCAGAAAAGGTTAACAAGAGAATTCCGGTTATTGCAGGTACAGGTAGTAACGATACTGCTACTGCAATCAGCCTATCAAAGTCAGCACAGAAGTATGGTGCAGACGGCTTACTTTCTGTAACTCCATACTACAACAAGACTTCACAGGCAGGACTTGTAAAGCACTTTACAACAATTGCTGATTCTGTTGACCTACCAATCATTCTTTACAATGTTCCATCAAGAACAGGTTGTAATATGCAGCCAAAGACATATGCTGAACTTGAAAAGCACCAGAACATTGTAGGTGTTAAGGAAGCTAACGGTGATATTTCATCAGTTTCTCTAACAAGAAGCCTATGTTCAGATGACTTTGCTATTTATTCAGGTAATGATGACCAGACAGTTCCATTTATGTCTCTAGGTGGTAAGGGTGTTATTTCTGTATTCTCAAACTTCTGCCCTAAGGAAATGCACGAAATTTGTCAGGCTTGTCTTGATAACGATTTCCAGAGAGCAGCAGAAATGAACTTCCATTTTGTTGAACTAATGGATATTATGTTCTCAGATGTTAACCCTATTCCGGTTAAGACTGCTATGAACCTAATCGGTTTCAATGCCGGTGAATGTAGATTACCACTTGTACCAATGAGCTATTCAGGTTATCACGACCTAAAGGATTGCTTAGCTAAGTACAACCTACTGGATAAGTACAAGAAGTAATTAAACTAATGAATTTGGGCGTACATTGTACGCCCATAACTATATTTAAGGGGAATAATAATGACAAAGGTTATTTTAAGTGGTTGCTCAGGTAAGATGGGTCACGCTATTGTAAAGGCAATTGACGAAAGAAACGATTGTGAAATTGCTTGTGGTGTTGATGCTTACGATTGTGGCGACTATGATTTTACAGTATATAAGAGTTTTTCTGAAATTACTGAAAAGTATGATGCAATTATTGACTTTAGTAATCCTGCAGTACTTGATACTATGCTTGACTATGCAGTAACAAATGCAGTACCTGCAGTTATCTGTACAACAGGTTTTTCTGAAGAACAAATTGCAGAAATTAAGAACGCATCAGAAAAGACTGCTATTTTCTATTCAGGCAATATGTCACTTGGTATCAACCTAATGGTTGAACTTTGCAAAATAGCAACAAAAGTATTTGCTAACCATGGTGATAACTTTGATATTGAAGTTATCGAAAAGCACCATAACCAAAAGCTAGATGCTCCAAGTGGTACTGCACTTATGATTGCTGATGGTATTTCTTCTGTATCTCCAACAGAAAAGCAGTATGTTTATGATAGACATGCTTATAGAAAGAAGAGAGATAAGAACGAAATCGGTATTCACTCAATTCGTGGTGGTACAATTGTCGGTGAACATGAAGTTATTTTTGCCGGTCATGATGAAGTAGTTTCAATTAAGCATGAGGCTCATTCTAAGGAAGTTTTTGCTATTGGTTCTATCAATGCAGCCGTATTTATGAAAGACAAAAAGTCCGGTATGTATGATATGTCAGATTTACTTGCTGAATAATCTAATAAACACATATAAAATCTCACCCCATAGTATGTAGTGTACTATGGGGTGATTTTATTGAAAAAATATATATTATTAAATTCTGTGTCAAGTGCCTTAAAGTCTAAGGAAATACTTGATAAACACAATATAAAATGTTCTGTTGAAAGAACACCAAAGAACAATATTGCTCGTTCTTGTGGATACAGTTTACTGGTGTTTGGTGATGTTGATAAAGCAAAGGATATTCTCCTAAAAAATAAAATTTCAGTTTTAGGTATTGTAAATAGGTGATTTATCTTGATAACGGTGCAACTTCTTTTCCTAAACCACTGTCAGTAAGACAAAATGTAGATATATCATTAAAGAAGTTTAGTGCAAATCCCGGAAGAAGTGGTCACTCACTGTCTCTGAGAGCAGCTAAAGAAATTTTTGAATGTAGAAAAAGATTAAAGGAATTTTTCAATGTAAACAGTGAAGAAGAAATTATCTTTACTGAGAATTGTACAATGGCACTAAATACAGTGATTTTTGGTTTACTAAGTGAGGGTGACCATGTTCTAATATCTTCAATGGAGCATAATTCCGTTACAAGGCCATTAGAGTCACTAAAAGATAAAGGTGTAACTTATTCAACCTTTGATTATTCCTATGACGATAATGAAACCGTAGATAATGTTCGAAACTTAATAAAGCCTGAAACAAAATTAGTTATTTGTACTCATGCATCAAATGTTTTTGGTTTTAGGTTTCCTATTGAAAGAATATGTGCATTGTGTCATGCTTACGGAATTCTCTTTTGTGTAGATTCAGCCCAATCTGCCGGAGTATTTGATATAGATGTTGGTACTAATCAATATGATTTTGTCTGTATGTCAGGTCACAAAAGTCTTTACGGTCCAATGGGTACAGGTGTGTTAATCCTAAATAATCGCAACCTAAAGCCATTATTATATGGTGGTACAGGTACTGAATCTGTAAAGAAATCTCAGCCTGAGGGACTACCTGAAAAGTTTGAAAGTGGCACACAAAATATGAACGGTATTTCAGGACTAAAGGCAGGAGTTGACTTTGTAAAAAATAGAGGTATTAAAAATATTTATAATCATGAATATAAACTTGCAAAACGCCTATTTAATGGACTAGCGAATAACAGAAAGGTTATAACCTATAATAAATCATTTGATTATGGCAAAGTAGCACCGGTAGTTTCTTTTAATATAGATGGAGTTTATTCTGAGGACCTTGTAGCTAAATTAAATAAATACGGAATAATGACTAGGGGAGGACTTCATTGTTCACCACTTGCTCATACAACAATGAATACTATAGAAAATGGTACAGTAAGAGTGGTTCCGGGAGCATTTAATACAATAAATGACATAAACTACCTACTAAATGTTATAAGAAAATTAACAAATTAAAATTTTCTTGAACTAGTATTATTTTTATGCTAAAATATATGTAAGTAAAAATAAAAGGAGTGGTAACAATGAATATAGGTGCATTGTTTGACAGTATTTTAACAGTGCTAAAAACATTCAGATTTGTTGATGTTATTGATATTGTTGTTATTGCCTTTATTGTATATAGTCTATTTAAACTTGTTCGAGATACCAGAGCAGAACAACTTGTAAAAGGTATTGTAATTTTAATGATTGCCTACTTGGGTGCATCAATATTTAATATGTTGATGATGAAGAACTTGCTGAAAACATTGTTTGAATTTGGTGTTGTTTTGTTGGCAATTATTTTCCAACCGGAAATACGAAATGCTTTGGAGCAGTTAGGTCGTAAGAATATAAAGAGTTTTTCCTTTATGAATAGGGTAAACCGAACTGATGAATGGATAGAAAAAGAGAAAAAGGCAATTTTAGATGTAGCAGAAACTGCTGAGGTATTTAGCAGACAAAAAACAGGTGCTTTGATAGTATTTGAAAGAGAAACCAAACTTTCGGATATTGCAGCAACCGGTGTAGAGATTAATGCAGATACTTCAACTGCTATTTTAGGTAACTTGTTCTTTAACAAAGCACCACTTCATGACGGTGCAGTAATTATCAGCAACGGACTTGTTAAGTCAGCCGGTTGTATTTTGCCTCTAACTTCTAGAAACGAAGATGTAGATATGAATTTAGGTACAAGGCATAGAGCTTCCCTAGGTATTTCTGAAGTTTCGGATGCAGTTATTGTTGTTGTATCTGAAGAAACAGGTACAATTTCTGTAGCACAAAATGGAGAATTAACTTCTAATTACAATAAAACATCTTTGATTAAAAAACTGGAAGAAGAACTTATCCCTACACAAGAGAAAAAGAATTTTCTAAGTAAATTCTCCTCAAGAAAGGAGAACAAGAAAGATGAATAAAGGTATTTTGTCTAGAATTTTTTCCAACAAACTTTTTCTTATAATACTATCAGTTGTTATTTCTCTTACAATTTGGATTAGTATTAATATGGGTGACTTTGCAGAAACCAGCTATTCAGTTTCTAATATTCCTATTACAATTGATTTGCCTGATACTGCAAGTAACCAAGGACTAAAGGTATTTAACAATGATGAACTAAAGGGTACTGTAACAGTTTCAGGTAACCGTTCAATTATCGGAAATCTTACTTCTGATGATATTGAGATTGTGCCGGAACAAACGGATAACCTTACTTCTGCCGGTTCATATACCTTGTCACTTGTAGCCAAGAAAAAGTCTAGTTCTCTAAACTATAATATTGAGTCAGTTTCTCCTAGTACAGTTTATATTAAACTTGACAGAAACAGAAATATAACTAAGAAAATTGAACAGAATATTAGTTACACTATTCCTAAGGATTATTATGGAACTGTCCTTCTTGATAACGAGTCAGTTACTATTTCAGGACCTGAAACTGAAATTAAGAAAATTGATAAAGTTGTAATTGAAGGCGATGTTAAGGAAGAACTTAAGAGTTCAGTAACTAATGAATATGATGTTAAGTTACTTGATTCTTTCGGTGAAGAAATCAAAACTAATGATACACTGGCAATTTCACCATCAAAGGTAAAAGCAACAGTAAGTGTATTACAGAAGAAAGATGTTAATGTTGAACTAAGTACTGTAAATGGACCTAGTGGAATTGATTTAACTAAGTATAGCAAAATCGAACCTAATTCAATATCCCTAGGTGCTGACTCAAGTAATATTGAAAATATCACTAAGGTAAGTATTGAACCTATTGACTTCTCAACTTTGAGAAATAAAGATTATAAGATTAATAAAAATCTTGATATTCCTAACAAGTGTGTTGATATTAATTCAGTTAATTCTGTTGTTGTTAATATGGACTTGTCCTCAATGAAAAAGAGAACTATTACATTAACTGATTTTGATATTAAGGGGCTTGATAAAAAGTATTCTGCAAATGTTACTACTCAATCTGTAGAAGTAACATTGTATGGTACAAAAAGTGCATTGAAAAATATTGATGAAAACGATATTGATGCTGTAATTGATTTTACAGGCACTGAGGTATCAGCAGGTTCAAGGACTATGCCTTTAAGTCTAACCCTGAAAGATAAAGACGGTTGTTGGATTTATGGTTCATATGAAGTAGTAGTAGAAATAAGTTAAATTATAACTGACCTTGTTAAATCAAGGTCAGTTTTTCTTTTGTAAAAATATTACAAATTATTCCTAGAATATTAATCAAAATAATATTATTTTGATAACAATATGTAGTATCTTGTTAAAGAATACATATTAAATTAATAGGTCTTGTATGACTAAAATATATTTGCAAGAATGAATAAGAAACTTGCAAATATTTCAAATTAGTTTCAAAAAACATACTAAAAACAGAGAAAATTGCAACAAAAATAAAAATAATTGCAATTTTCCTTGACATATGCCCTTCATTGTGTTAAAGTTATTTATGCAATAAATCTTAAAAATTGTTGTAGAGTTCACCCCTATAACTATATGTAGGGTTAGTGTTCAATATAAAGAAACTAATAAAAAGGAAGTAGGTGCTTCTGATGGATAACTTCAGAAATCAGGAACCATTTGCAAAACAGGGTTTGTATGATCCTCGTTTTGAGCATGACAACTGTGGTATCGGTGCAGTAGTCAACATCAACGGCATTAAATCAAGAAAAGTTGTTGACAATGCTTTAAGTATTGTAGAAACACTTGAACATAGAGCCGGTAAAGATGCCGAAGGCAAAACAGGTGATGGTGTTGGTATTCTTCTACAGATTTGTCACCAATTTTTCAAAGATGCTACTGCTGACCTAGGTTTTGATATTGGAGAAGAAAGAGATTACGGTATTGGTATGTTCTTCTTCCCACAAAATAAGCTAAAAAGACTTCAGGCTATGAAGCTTTTTGAAATTATTATTAAGAAAGAAAATCTAGAGTTCTTAGGTTGGAGAGAAGTTCCTACTGATCCATCAGTAATCGGTCAAAAAGCATTAGACAGTATGCCATACATTATGCAAGGTTTTGTTAAGAGACCTTCTAATGTAGAACAGGGCTTACCTTTCGATAGAAAGTTATATATTGCTAGACGAGTATTTGAACAGAGTAATGAAGATACTTATGTAGTTTCTCTTTCAAGCCGTACAATCGTTTATAAAGGTATGTTCCTTGTTAAAGAACTAAGAAAGTTCTTCTATGACCTACAGAGTGATAAATTTGTTTCTGCTATTGCTACAGTACATAGTAGATTCAGTACAAATACAAATCCTTCTTGGCAGAAGGCTCACCCAAACAGAATTATTGTTCATAATGGTGAAATCAATACAATCACAGGTAACGCAGACAGAATGTTAGCTCGTGAAGAATCTATTTCATCAGAAGTTTTTGGTGATGATTTGTCAAAGGTATTTCCAATTGTTGATCCTAACGGTTCTGACTCAGCCAGACTTGATAACACTCTTGAATTTATGATGATGGCAGGTATGCCACTTCCTCTGGCTGTTATGATTACAATTCCTGAACCTTGGAGAAACAACCGTACAATGTCTCTTGAAAAGAGAGATTTCTATCAGTATTATGCAACAATGATGGAACCATGGGATGGTCCGGCATCAATCATCTTCTCAGATGGTGATATGATGGGTGCAGTTCTTGACAGAAACGGTTTAAGACCATCAAGATATTACATTACAAAAGATGGTTTCCTAGTTCTTTCTTCAGAAGTTGGTTGTATCGATATTCCTGCTGAAGATGTTGTAGTAAAAGAAAGACTTCGTCCGGGTAAAATGCTTCTTGTTGATACAGTTAAGGGTAAGCTAATTGATGACGAAGATATTAAGGAATATTATTCAACAAGACAGCCATATGGTGAATGGCTAGACCAAAATCTAGTTCACCTAGGTGATCTAAAGATTCCTAATAAGGGTATCGAAAAGTATGACAAAGAGTCACTTGTAAGACATCAAAAGGCTTTTGGTTATACATATGAACAGATTAGAACAAGTATCCTACCAATGGCTAAGAATGGTACAGAACCAATTGCAGCTATGGGTGCTGATACTGCAATTCCTCCTTTATCACAAAAGGATGGTCCTCTATTTAACTACTTTAAGCAGTTATTTGCACAGGTAACAAACCCTCCATTTGACTCAATTCGTGAAGAGATTGTTACAGATACAAGTGTTCATCTAGGCAGTAACGGTAACATCCTAGAAGAAAAACCTGAGAACTGTCATATTCTTAAGATTGAGGACCCAATCCTAACAAATACTGACTTACTAAAGATTAAGAACATTGATGCTCCGGGTCTAAAGTCAGCAGTTATTCCAATCACATATTATAAAAGTACAAACCTAGCTAAGGCTATTGAACATCTGTTCATCCTAGCAGATAAGGCATATAAAGACGGTGCAAATATTATCATTCTATCAGACAGAGGTGTTGATGAATACCATGTTGCTATTCCTTCCCTTCTAGCTGTATCAGCAATGCAACAGCACCTAGTTAGAACAAAGAAGAGAACATCAATCTCAGTTATTCTTGAAAGTGCAGAACCTTGTGAAGTTCATCACTTTGCAACACTACTTGGTTACGGTGCAAGTGCTATTAACCCTTACCTAGCACAAGAAACAATCCGTGACCTAGTAGATTCAGGTTCACTTGATAAAGATTATTACGCAGCAGTTAATGACTATAATGATGCTATCCTACATGGTATCGTTAAGATTGCATCAAAAATGGGTATCTCAACAATTCAGTCATACCTAGGTTCTAAGATTTTTGAAGCAATCGGTATTTCTAAGGAAGTAATTGATAAGTACTTTACAAATACTGTTTCAAGAGTTGGTGGTATTACACTACAGGATATCAGTAAGCGTTCAGAAAGACTTCATGCATCAGCATTTGACCCACTAGACCTAAATATTCAGCTTGAAGTTGAAAGTGCCGGTAGTCATAAGCTAAGAAGTGGTAAAGAAGAACATCTATATAACCCTGAAACAATTCATCTTCTACAGGAAGCTACTTGGACAGATAATTATGATTTATTCAAGAAGTATTCAGAAGCTATCAATAGAGAAGATACAAATATGAACCTAAGAAGTCTTCTTGACTTTAACTTCCCTGAAGATGGTGGTATTCCAATTGATGAAGTTGAAAGTGTAGAAAGTATTTGCCATAGATTCAAGACAGGTGCTATGTCATACGGTTCAATTTCTAAGGAAGCTCACGAAACAATGGCAATTGCTATGAACCAAATCGGTGGTAAGTCAAATTCCGGTGAAGGTGGCGAAGATACTGATCGTCTGACAATCGGTAAAGATGGACTTAACCGTTGTTCTGCTATTAAACAGGTTGCTTCCGGTAGATTCGGTGTTACATCAGAATACCTAGTAAGTGCAAAAGAAATTCAGATTAAAATGGCTCAGGGTGCAAAGCCCGGTGAAGGTGGTCACCTACCAGGCAAAAAGGTATATCCTTGGATTGCAAAGACTCGTCATTCAACTCCCGGTGTTAGCCTAATTTCACCTCCACCACATCATGATATTTATTCAATCGAAGACTTAGCTCAGCTAATCTATGATTGTAAGAATGCCAATAAAGATGCCAGAATTTCAGTTAAGCTGGTATCAGAAGCAGGTGTAGGTACAGTTGCAGCCGGTGTTGCGAAAGCCGGTGCAGGTGTTATTTTAATTTCAGGTTTTGACGGTGGTACAGGTGCTGCTCCTAGAAACTCAATCTATAACGCAGGTTTACCATGGGAACTTGGTCTTGCAGAAACTCACCAAACACTAATTATGAACGGACTTCGTTCTAAGGTTGTTATTGAAACAGACGGTAAGTTGATGACAGGTAGAGATGTTCTTGTAGCAGCTTTACTAGGTGCAGAAGAATATGGTTTTGCAACAGCTCCTCTGGTAACAATGGGTTGTGTAATGATGAGAGTATGTAACCTAGACACTTGTCCTGTAGGTATCGCAACTCAGAACCCTGAACTTCGTAAGAGATTTAAGGGTAAGCCTGAATATGTTGTTAACTTTATGCACTTTATTGCTCAAGAGTTAAGAGAATATATGGCTAAACTTGGTATCCGTACAGTTGATGAACTAATCGGTAGAACAGACCTACTAAAGGTTAAAGAAACTGAAGACGGTAGCAAGGCATCAAGAATTGACTTAAGCCAGATTATCAACAATCCATTTGTCAATTCTGATGAACCTCAGAGATTTAATCCGGCTGATGTTTATAACTTTGAACTGGAAAAGACTATTGATGAAAAGGTTATTCTAAAGCAGTTAGAACCGGCATTTAAGAATAAAAAGAAGAAACATTCAATCGAAATTGATGTTACAAATACAGACCGCTCTGTTGGTACAATCTTCGGTTCAGAAATCACAAAGCACTTTGGTGATAATACACTTGAAGATGATACATTTAAGGTTAAGTGTAACGGTGCAGGTGGTCAGAGCTTTGGTGCATTTATTCCAAAGGGTCTAACACTTGAACTTGTAGGCGACAGTAACGACTACTTCGGTAAAGGTCTATCAGGTGGTAAACTTGTTGTTTATCCTCCAAAGGGTAGCACATTTAAGAGAGATGAAAACATTATCATCGGTAATGTTGCTCTATATGGTGCTACAAGTGGTAAGGCATTTATCAGTGGTGTAGCCGGTGAGCGTTTTTGCGTAAGAAACTCAGGTGCTATTGCAGTTGTTGAAGGTGTAGGCGACCATGGTTGTGAATATATGACAGGTGGTAGAGTTGCTATCCTAGGTAAGACAGGTAAGAACTTTGCAGCCGGTATGAGTGGTGGTATCGCTTATGTACTTGATGAAGACTCAGACCTATATATGAGAATGAACAAAGAGCTTGTTTCTGTTAGCGTTGTATCAGAAAAAGCCGATATTCTTGAACTAAAGAATATGATTGAAGAACATGTTAAGGCAACAGACTCTCCAAAGGGTAAGGAAATCCTTGATAACTTTGATGAATATGTTTCTAAGTTTAAGAAGATTTTACCAAACGATTATGCAAAGATGATGCAGACAATGTATGCTATGGAAGAAAAGGGTATGACACCTGAACAAGCAAAGATTGAAGCATTCTATATTAATACAAGAAAGTGAGGCGTTGAAAATGGGTAAGCCAACTGGTTTTTTAGAATTTGAAAGAAAAAGCAATGTAGGCACATCGCCTCTTGAAAGAATTAAAAATTATAAAGAGTTCCACACACCATTGCCGGAAAACGAAAGAAGACAACAGGCATCAAGATGTATGGATTGTGGTGTTCCTTTCTGTCAAAACGGTAAGCCAATTATGGGTATGGTATCAGGTTGTCCTTTGAACAACCTTGTACCTGAATGGAACGATTTATTATACACAAACGAATATGAGGCAGCAGCACATAGACTACTTATGACAAACAACTTCCCTGAATTTACTTCAAGAGTTTGTCCTGCTCTATGTGAAGCAGCTTGTACTTGTGGACTTAACGGTAATCCTGTTTCTGTTAAGGAAAACGAGAATTTTATCATTGAGTTTGCTTATAACTCAGGTCTTATGCAGCCTAACCCTCCAAAGGTTAGAACTGATAAGAATATTGCAATTATCGGTTCAGGTCCTTCCGGTTTAGCATGTGCAGATCAGCTTAACAAGAGAGGTCACAATGTTACTGTATTTGAGAAGGATGACCGTATCGGTGGACTACTAATGTACGGCATTCCAAATATGAAACTTGAAAAGCAGTTCATTGACAGAAGAGTAAACTTAATGAAAGAAGAAGGCGTTAAGTTTGAAACAAATGCTAATGTTGGTGAAGATGTAAAGGCTAGTAAGCTACTTAATAAGTATGATGCAGTGGTACTTTGTTGTGGTGCCGGTAATCCTAGAGATATTAAAGCAGAGGGCAGAGATGCCAACGGCATTTACTTTGCAGTAGATTTCCTAAAGACAACAACAAAGAGTCTACTTGACTCTAACCTACAAGACGGTAACTATGTTTCTGCTAAAGACAAAAATGTAGTTATTATCGGTGGTGGTGATACAGGTAACGACTGTGTGGGTACATCAATCCGTCAAGGTTGTAAGTCAGTAGTTCAGCTTGAAATGATGCCAAAGCTACCTGACACAAGAGCAGACAACAACCCATGGCCTGAATGGCCAAGAGTCTGCAAGACAGACTACGGTCAGGAAGAAGCAATTGCAGTATTCGGTCATGACCCAAGAATTTATCAGACAACTGTAAAAGAATTTGTCAAGGATGAAAACGGCAACCTAAAGGGTGTCAAGACAGTTATGGTTCAGTTTGTTACTGATAAGGAAACAGGCAGAAGAGTAATGCAAGAAGTAGAGGGTAGCGAAAAGTACCTAGATGCTGAACTTGTACTGATTGCAGCCGGTTTCTTAGGTCCAAAGAAGTATATTGCAGATGCATTTGGCGTTGAAACTAATCAGAGAAGTAATGTAGCTACTGAACAAGGCAAATATTCTACAAATGTAGAAAAAGTATTTACTGCCGGTGATATGCACAGAGGTCAGTCACTTGTTGTATGGGCTATTCGTGAGGGTAGAGATGCAGCAGCTGAAGTTGATGAGTATTTAATGGGTTATACAGCCTTAAAATAATTACAATATTGCTAAAAAGCAAGGTGTTTTTGCACCTTGCTTTTTTCTTTGTTGAATAGTATAAAATTATCACATAATGTAGATTAATATTTTATTATATAGTAAAAACTTAAATATTGTAAAATAACTCTTGAAATTAATAACATAAAATGGTACAATATAGATAAATTAATGAAATAATTAAAATAATGAAAATCCACTATGTAAAGTTGAACAATACTAATTGTATGCATAGTATCTCAGTTTAACATTTGTGCTTTTAAATTATTTGCGTTGAATTAATTTAATATTAATATTCTAACGATATTATTCGTTAGAAACGAAAGGAAATGTAAAATTATGAAAAAACAAGTAAAAAGAATTGTAACCGTATGTTTACTAGTTATGACTGTGCTGTCAGTATCAAATGTATTTGCTGCTGGGAATACCAGCCCTTGGGAATGGGCTAGTGGTTATGGTGGAACATCTACAGTAATAACTCCACATAGGGTAAAGAAAAATGCAACTGAAGCTTATATTAAAAATAGTCATAGCAGTAGGGATACCGTTGCCGTTAGAGTTTGTGGTACTAATAAGGCTTGCAATATTTCAGGTAAAAATGATGGTATAAACGTTACAGTTAAATGTCGTGATAATAATTATGAAACATACTATAACGTGCATAAAAAAGAAAGATGTTTGATGAAAAATAAAGTATATGAGAAAAAATATAAGTATTGTTATTTAACAATAGGTGTTGGTAAAAGTAATGCTGCGGAAGGTAATTGGGGTCCTGATTGTGGCTAATAAACGAAATAGTTGTACAACTTTTATTGTTGTAATTGTTACATTGTGTTTGTTCTTTAGTGGTTGTTCTTACACTAAAGATAACTCAAATCTTAATAGTAATGGTAGCAAAAATCACCCAACCACTATAGCAAGAAAGTCATATACAGAAGAGGAATTTGTAAGCTTTAGTGACCATAATAAATTTCCAAAATCATATTTGATAAAAGTTGGTGATGGTGATTGTTTTACTATTGACCACTTTGATAATAATGGTAATAACAAACCTGTTACTGTTACTTTTAATAAGGTATCTAAATATTCTAATATAAGTGAATTTGATAAGAACAACTTTGCAAATTATAAAGATGATATTGCTCCTTATGTCGATAAAAAGGGTAACTTGAAATCTTATAAAAGAACCACAAAGAAACTTATTAATGGAGGCTTAGATAAAAAGTTTGTTTCAGTTAATAAGAATGCACAACGTGAATTTGTTGTTCTTGATGTAGAAATTAGGAATACGTCTGATAAAAAGCAAGAAGGATTATCAACATACCAATTAGGTTTTGGTCGTTATAAAAGTTTGGATGATGAATTTGTTAGTAATGAATTGAATAATTATGAATTTACAGATGAAAAGGATAATTTAGCGTTTAGTGACTCAAATATATATTTTACTAAATCTAAATATAAAAATGTGAAAAATGTAAATAAGAGAATGATGAACTTTTATTCTTATACATTAAAACCTAATGAAACATTAAAGTGTCAGGTAGGCTTTATGATTGATAAGGATTTAGAAGATGCAATGATTATTATGCCTACAACAGGAACTCCATTACATTTGCAGGTGTTCAAATGAAAAAAATATTAAGCATTTTATTTATAGCTATTTTAGCTTGTGCGTTATGTTCTTGTGGCAAGTCGGAAAATACCGACTTGCCACAAAATACAACTGTGCCTACAACAACCGAGTCAAATTCCACTGAACCTAAGAAGTTAGTAGAACAATACACTAATACTATTGATGAAGAAAATCCAAATTTTTTAAAAATTAATGGTGATAAATTTACAGTTTGGTTTGTAGATTATAACCGTGATTTCGGTTATGACTATTATGATAAAAATGACGATTTTAAAAATTATTTTAATTTTAATAAAGACTTTGTTCCTATTGTTCAGTTGGTTGATGATTCTACTATAAAATATCAAGATAGTAAAGAGAGGGAGCTTAATCGTGAGTACTCTCTAAAGGCTTACACTAGATATACTTATGAAAATAATAAGCTAGTCAATAAAACAACTAAGGTTAATAGAACTTTACACACATTACAGTTAAAGATTCGTAATTCTTCTGATGATGAGGTTACTTTAACTAAATTACCTGAGATTAAGTTTATAAAAGATGATTCTTACGGTAATCAATCTTTTGTTAAGGAAAAGGTATATAAAGATAAGAATGGAAAGGTTCAGAAAGAAACTACCCCTATCTATGTTTATCCTTCAGCTAATCAATCTTCAACTAACTACAGTAAGTATTGTTCAATAAAGTTTAAGCCTAAAGAAACCAAGATTGTAACATTTAGATATATTCTTGATAATGACTTATACAATTCAGCTTATTTTTGTTTAGAAAATGAAGATAAAACTTTGTATAAGAAATTAAGTTATGATTATGATTGATTTAAAAGGAATTTATAATGAATATTTTTAAGTTAGAGCTAAAAAGAGCAATCTTTAATAAAAGAATGTTAATAGTTTTGCTCTTTGGTGTTGCTTTAGTGTTATATTATAATATAACTAATTTTATGGGTGAAATTGAATATTATAAGTATATTGCCCAAGAGAATTTAACAGATGGAGCTGACCTAACTAGTTTATATGGTAGATGGTTTGGTATGAATACTGATGTGGAAACAATTGTTTTCTTTTATTTGTTCCCACTAATTGCAGTTTATCCTGCTGCTATGATTTATTTTGATGACAGAAAAAATGGTTATCTAAAGAATCTCTATACTCAGTGTAGTAAGATAAAGTGCCTAATAAGTAAGTATTTCGCTACATTTGTTTCAGGAGGTGTAGCAGTTACTACACCTCTTATACTTAGTGTTATGTTATCTGCTTTATATTCTCCGGCGAGAGTTCCTGATTCAATTATCAATACTACTATAAATGATTGTAGTTTATGGGCGAATTTATATTTTCAGCATCCATTAATTTATTTGATTGCTTATATTTTACTTGACTTTGTTTTTGGTGGTTTATTTGCATGTCTAGCAATGTCTTTAAGCAATGTATTAAGTCACAAATTTACTGTGTTTATGTCATCATTTATATTTGTAGCTGTACTTGATTTTATTTGTCATCAACTAGGTACTTTGGAGTTAGAACCTGACCTATTTCTTGTTCCTGCTCAACTTGCTAAACCTATTGGTTTTGAACTGTTGATTTTTATTTTTGTGTTGTTGTTCTTCTCTTTGTTTACTTTCATAATAGGAGGTTTGCGTAGTGAAACTTATTAAACTTTCTATATTTGATATTAAACGAGGATTTAGAGAAGAAAGAAGTAAATTTCTATTTACAATTTTTGTATGCATAGCTATGTGTTTTTTGATGCATTATCAGTTACATAATTATTTAACGGTAAATCATATTAAAGGTGACTCAAGTCTTTCTTGGTTTGATTATCTGTTTTATAATCTAAAAGGTGATAAAGTATATAATTATCAAGACGGCGAGAGATTTATTATGCCTGCAAATTGGATTTGTTTTCAGGTTATTGTAGCACTTATTGTAGGATATTACCCTATACGTGATTTGTCCGGTTATGGCAAGAATACTTTAGTTCGTTCCAAAAGCCGAGTATTATGGTTTACTTCCAAGATAATTCTGACAGTTATTTTAGTAGCTTTGTTTTATGTTGCTATTTATGGTACTACTCTTGTATTTGGTTTATTTGATAGTGGTAGTGTTTCTACTAATCTAAATGTGGATGTTACTAACATTTTCTATCAAGTAGATATTTCTGATATTTATATGCCTACCTTTATAGTGTATATGTTAGTTGTTCCGCTGTTAACTTCAATAACTATTAGTATAGTACAAGTTGTTCTTTCTTTTGTAGTTAACCCATTTATTTCATTGGTTTTAGTAATCGGTTATTTTACATTAGGAACTTACTATGATTCTCCATTTTTAATAGGTAACTTCTCTCAGATATTTAGGAGTAAGTTCTTTAATGTTGAAGATGGTCGTACTATGGAACAGGCTTTATTATATTTAGGAATTATCACTGTTGTTTTCCTTGTGTTTGGCTATATTTATTTTAGCAAGAAAGATATTTTAAACAAGAATTGAGGTTAATATGATATTACAAATTGAAAATTTAACAAAGAAAATCAAAGGTGTTACTGTACTTGATAATATTAATCTCACCCTTACAGGTGGCACTTGCTATGGTTTTGAAGGAAAGAACGGTTCAGGTAAAACTATGCTTATGAGAACTATCTGTGGACTTATTCGTCCTACAAGTGGTATTGTTAAGTTTGATGATAAGATACTTGGTAAGGATTATTCTTTCCCGCCTAGTATAGGTGTTTTAATTGAAAATCCGGCTTTTATTCCGGAATATTCAGCTTTTAAAAATCTAAAGGTGTTGGCTTCAATCAATTCTAAGGTAACAGATGATGAGATTAAGGAAGTACTGGAGCAGGTTGGACTTGACCCAAATGAAAAGAAAATTTACAAAAAATTCTCTCTAGGCATGAAGCAGAAGTTAGGTATAGCTAATGCTGTTATGGGCAGTCCAAAGGTTGTTTTGCTTGATGAACCAATTAACGCTATTGATGAAAATGGTGTTGAAAATGTACGAAAGATTATTGCAAAACTAAAGGAAAAGGGTTCAATAATTATTGTTGCTTGTCACGATAAAGAAGAACTTGAATTCCTTTCTGATGAAATTTATACAATCTTTGAAGGCAAGATTGTTGACCATAGGAGTCTTAACGAAAATGAGTAAGAAAAAAGTAATTGTACTTTCTGTTGTTCTTATATTGGCTATAGCATATATTTCAAGGGTTGCTTATGTAAATATTGTACAAGCACCTGTAAAAATAGTGCAGTATTCCATTGGTGATAAAATAAAACATTGCAACTATCAGTTGCAAGTTACTAACTATAAGATTCTTTATAAAGATGAATTTATAAAAAAATATGGAGAATTTAGTGATGATTCCTATGATGATGACGATTATGCATTCATACTTGTTAATATGAATTACAAAATGTTGTCAGATAAAAACTATAAAAATTATAAATTTTCACCATTTGATATTCAAGCACAATATAACGCTATTTCTTTAATACCTGATTTGGACTTATATTATGATGTAATGCCGGATGATTATGAAGTAGTTGAAAAAGTTGGTGATTCTACCACTGTTATTCTTCCTTATGCATTTGCAAAATCTAACCTAACTGAGGAACATTGGAAAAATTTTAAAAACCTAGATTTTAAGTTATCTCTAAACGATGCCGAGAATAAGAAAATTGAAATTAATCTAAAAAAATAATTCAATACTACTATAAAAGAAAAGTCCCATATTGGGGACAGTAAATATGTTATAATGTAACTGTAAGAAGATATTACCTATATGAAAGGAGTATTTCTATGAGTAACAACGGTTTTAACAATGATTTCAATAATGACTTTATGAATTACCAAATTTGTAATTCTGATATTCATTCACCAACAGGTAAGTATAAGAAAAAGCATTTCAATTCACTTGGTAGCATTATTCTCCTAATTATCGGCATAATTCTTGCAGTGGCTTTGATTGTCGGTTATGAAAATTCTGTTAATGAAAGAAAAGCAAGAGATAAAGAGTATTCACAGTTTTATAAATCTCATACTATTCCAACTACGACAACATATGATGACTATACTGTAAATGAAAATTACAATTCATACAACAGTAATTATTCTTATGGTAGAAAAAATTCAAATTCATACAGTGATGATGAATATAATGTAAAAATTTATAGCGATTCTGATGATTTTTATGAATACCATTATGATGACTTTGATGATTTTGAAGATGCTGATGACTACTATGAAGACCATATAGATTAAATTTGTGTCAAAATAAAAACCTTACCATAATATATAACGATTGGTGAGGTGATAGTATGGCTTTAGACACTAGAGAACTATTTGCTCGTATATTAAAGTGTGAAGCAGAATCCGAAGGGGAAGTTGGTATGAAAGCCATAGCAACCCTAATTATGAACAGAGCAACAATTCCTTACGGAGAATTTGCAAGAGTAAATGACGGTGGCAATGTTCGTAATATATTAACTCAATATCGACAATTCACCTGCTATCATGACAATATTAATGGTGCTTATAATCCTCAAAATGTTTATAATATGACCCCTGACCCCATACAATATGAAATAGCAGATTGGGCTTTAGCCGGTGGAAGACTTTCAACAGTAGGCAATAGCCTTTTCTACTTTAATCCATATAGTAATGCTTGTCCAACATATTTCCCCAGTAAGGTAGGCATATTATATACACGAATAGGGGAGCATTGCTTTTATGCACCAACTAACGCATATGCTGATACTTAATAGGAGGATTATATGGTTAATAAAAATATGATAGATTTAGGTCAAATCTATGGCTTGACAGGTAATAACGCTAATAGATATATGTATGCTAATACATCAGATGTCGTGAATATCCCATCCCTAGAGGATATTGCAAATACACATCAAATGAATAGAAATCGAAGTATGAATGCCGGTGTAAATGACAGTAATATTGTACCAAGTAGCAGTATCCAAACTGTAGCAACGCCAATGTCGGATTTAGATGAAATCAATTCAGGTAACAGAAATTCAAGCGAAACTGCAACAGGTTCATCAGTTCCAATTTCATCCCCAATGAGGGTTAATTTAACTACAGAAGAAAGTGCTCAACCAATAGAAGAACACAACCAACCTTTTCAGCCTTTCCTAGTAAATGCTCAGAGTATTCAGTATCTAAATAGCTTTGCAAGAACTCAAATCGGAAGAATGGTTCAAATTAATTTTATGATGGGTACAAATACAGTTCAGACACTAGAAGGTACACTTTTAGGTGTAGGTACTAACTTCATCTTAATAAATGAAAGAGGAACAAGAAATGTCACTGCTTGTGATTTCTACAATGTAAAGTACATTAGATTTTTCTACTAAATTAACTCACATATAATAGCATTAGATACAAGGTATCCCTTACGGTTTAGGGATACCTTTTCTTTATCAACAGTCAGTAGTCCTGCTTTTTCAAGGATTTTAGCTTTCTTAATAATTTCTTCAGGAAACTTTTTATTATACTTTTCTTCATATTCCTTAAAAATCAAACCTCTTTTAAGTCGTAAGTTAAGCATAATAAATTCTTCTTCAGTACCACCAATACAATCAAAATTAGTTTTATCATTATAAAATTCTTCAAAACTTCTGTTGTAGTAAAATCTTTCACCATTATAAAATGAATGTGCCGAAGGACCAATACCAATGTATTCTTCACATCTCCAGTATTTTGTATTGTGCTTACTTTCAAAACCTTCTAAAGAATAATTAGAAATTTCATATTGACTATATCCAATACTTTCAAGGTATTCACTAACATACATATACATTTCAGCCTGTTCATCATCACTAGGCATATTTAAACTGTCCTTAATTGTGTAGAACTTTGTACCTTCTTCTATCTTTAGAATATAAGCAGAAATATGCTTAACACCAAGAGACTTGCAAAAGTCCATAGAATATTTTAGTGACTCTTTAGTCTGAGTAGGTACACCAATAATAAGGTCTAGTGAAATATTATCAATACCTGACTTTTTAGCCTGATTAACCGTATTGATTACATCTTCCTGACTATGAGTCCTTCCAAGTAACTTCATTTCACTTTCTACAGCAGATTGCATACCGATTGATAATCTGTTTAACCCACATTCTTTAAGTACAGTAAAGTCGATTAATTCTTTGCTGGTAGGGTTCATTTCCATAGTAATTTCAGCATTTTTATCAACAGTAAATTTATCATTAATTACATTTAATATTTTAGCAATTCTTTCAGTACCTAATGTACTAGGTGTACCACCACCAAAATAAACAGTATCAAGCACAATATTGTCATTACAGTACTTATCAAATCTTTCAATTACTTTATCTACATACCTGTTCATTTCTTCATCATTCATCTTAATGCTAAAAAAGTCACAGTAAGGACATTTACTTTTGCAAAAAGGAATGTGAATATATAATCCTATTTTATTCATAATTACCTCAAAAACATTGACTAATTCTATTAATAATAGTAAAATATACTTTTAGAGATATGTCAAGTATTATTGGAGGAAAAATGAGCGATTTATTTAACGAAATTGATAAAAGAAGAACCTTTGCAATCATTTCTCACCCTGACGCAGGTAAAACAACACTAACAGAGAAACTGTTGCTATACGGAGGAGCAATTAACCTTGCCGGTTCTGTAAAAGGTAAGAGAACAGCAAAACATGCTGTATCAGACTGGATGGAAATTGAAAAACAAAGAGGTATTTCTGTTACTTCTTCAGTTCTTCAGTTTAAATATAAAGGATATTGTATCAACATTTTGGATACACCCGGACACCAAGACTTCTCAGAAGATACTTATAGAACACTAATGGCTGCCGACTGTGCAGTAATGGTTATTGACGGTAGTAAGGGTGTAGAAAACCAAACAATCAAACTTTTCAAAGTTTGCGTTATGCGACATATTCCTATTATTACATTTATTAATAAAATGGATAGAGACTCTAAGAGCCCTTATGACCTACTTGAAGATATTGAAAATGTACTTGGTATCAACACTTGTCCTATTAACTGGCCTATTGGTTCAGGTAAAGAATTCAAAGGTGTTTATGAAAGAAACACTAAGAAAGTTATTGCCTTTACTGCTAATAACGGTCAAAAGGAAGTTGAAAAAGAAGAATTTACTCTTGATGACCCTGAACTTGATTCACACCTAGCATATGGACAGAAAGAAACTTTACTTGAAGATGTAGAACTTCTTGATGGTGCAGGTGATGAATTTGATATTGATGCAGTTCGTAAAGGTGAACTTACACCTGTATTCTTCGGTTCAGCTTTAACTAACTTTGGTGTTGAACCATTCCTAGAAGAATTTTTAAATCTAACTACACCACCACTTGCAAGAGAATCTGATGACGGTATTATTGAACCTAAAAGTGATGAATTCTCAGCATTTGTATTTAAAATTCAAGCTAATATGAACAAGAACCATAGAGACAGAATTGCCTTTATGCGTATTTGTTCAGGTAAGTTTGAAAAGAATATGGAAGTATTCCATATGCAAGGCAACAAGAAAATTAAACTTTCTCAGCCACAACAGATTATGGCTCAAGAAAGAGAAATTGTTGATGAAGCCTATGCCGGTGATATTATCGGTGTATTTGATCCGGGTATTTTCTCAATCGGTGATACTGTTTGTACACCATCACATAAGTTTAAATTTAAGGGTATTCCTACCTTTGCACCTGAACATTTCTGTTTAGTTAGACAGAAAGATACAATGAAGAGAAAGCAGTTCATTAAGGGTACAAATCAGATTGCACAGGAAGGTGCAATTCAGATTTTCCAAGAACTTGATGCCGGTATGGAAGAAGTAATTGTTGGTGTTGTTGGTGTACTTCAGTTTGATGTTCTAAAGTATAGACTAAACAATGAATACAATGTAGAAATTATTATGGAGAACCTACCTTATCAGTTTATCCGTTGGATTAAGAACGACAGTGAAGTTGATGTAAAGGCCCTTGACTTAGCATCAGACACTAAGAGAATTCAAGATTTAAGAGGTAATCACTTACTTCTATTTACATCTTATTGGTCAATTGATTGGGCGTTAGAACATAATAAAGGCCTTGAACTTCAAGAATTTGGTAATGTATAATTAAAAATTTAGCACAACCTTTTATAAGGTTGTGCTTTTTTGTAGCTTATTTAAGAATAATATCAATCAACTTTGTCAAATATTCGGTTAATTTTACCACAAGTAATGATTTTTCATACATTGTATGTTATTTTATTAATAGAGAAAAGAACATTATTTTAATTAATTTATGGTTTAATTTATGGCACAAATGATATTATATATATGGACTGGGGTTGTAGTATTCTTGCTACAACCCTAGTTTTTATTTATTATAAATTATTTCCCAAAAAATAATTCAATATCTTCTTCAACTGTACCGATACCTGAAATTCCAAAGTTATCAACAAGAACCTTTGCTACATTTTCAGATAGAAAAGCTGGTAGTGTAGGACCAAGATGAATATTTTTTACACCTAAGTATAATAATGCTAGTAGTACAATAACAGCCTTCTGTTCATACCATGAGATATTGTAAATAATAGGTAGCTGATTAATGTCATCAAGTCCAAACACTTCTTTTAATTTTAGAGCAATAACTGCAAGTGAATATGAGTCATTACATTGACCGGCATCAAGTACCCTAGGAATACCGTTAATATCACCTAGATTTAGCTTGTTGTACTTGTATTTTGCACAACCGGCAGTAAGAATAACTGTATCCTTAGGTAAAGCCTGTGCAAAGTCTGTGTAGTAGTTTCTTGATTTTGCTCTACCGTCACAACCTGCCATAACAACAAACTTCTTAATATCACCACTTTTAACTGCATCAACAATTTTATCTGCAAGTGAAAGTACCTGATTGTGAGCAAAGCCACCAATGATTTCACCTTGTTCAATTTCTGTAGGTGGTGGACATTTTTTAGCTAGTTCAATAATTTCAGAAAAGTCTTTTTCTTCACCAATGACACCATCAATGTGCTTAACACCGGGATAACCTGTAGCACCTGTAGTGAATAGTCTGTCAATATAACTTTTCTTAGGTGGCACAATACAGTTAGTAGTCATTAGGATAGGACCGTTGAAACTTTCAAATTCTTCTTTCTGTTTCCACCAAGCATTACCGTAGTTACCTACAAAGTGAGAATACTTTTTAAAGTGTGGATAGTAGTGCGCAGGTAGCATTTCTGAATGTGTATAAATATCAACACCTGAATTTTTACTTTGCTTTAGTAGCATTTCAAGGTCCTTTAAATCGTGACCTGATACAAGAATACCGGGACGATTTCTAACACCGATATTAACCTTAGTAATTTCAGGATTACCATAAGTTGATGTGTTAGCCTTGTCAAGCATAGCCATACCGTCAACACCGTATTTACCTGTTTCAAGTGTAAGATTGATTAATTCTTTAACTGATAAACTGTCATCAAGTGTCTTAGCTAATGCACTTTGTAAAAAACCATCAACTTCTTCATTGTCATTCATTAGCACATTAGCATGTTTACTGTAAGCAGAAAGTCCCTTTAAACCATATGTGATTAACTCTCTTAAACTTCTAACATCTTCATTCTTAGTAGAAAGTACACCAACAGTTTTACCTTTATTTTTATATTCATCTTTGTTGCCATTCCAAAACACTTCTTTAGGTAAAGACTCTTTATCTCCAACCTTAGAAAGTAATTCTTCCTTAACCTTTAAGGTTTCTGTAACTCTATCTTCAATTACCTTTTTGTCAAAATTTGCATTGGTAATTGTTGTAAATAGGTTAAGTGTAATAAGGTGATTAATTTCCTTATCAATAACCTTATTTTCTTTTCTTAACTGTGTAGTAACAGTAGAAAGTAGCTTACTTACATATACCAACAAGTCTTGCATAACTGCTGTGTCAGGTGTTTTACCACATACACCACTTAGAGTACAACCACTACAGTTAGCAGTCTCTTGACATTGATAACAAAACATTTTATTTTCCATTATATATACCTCCAAAATTTCAAAGTACCTTGACTTTGTGAGGTTAGTATAATATATTTTCAATTATAATTATGTTGTTTCTACAACAAAATCTAAAAAGGATGAATTTACTATTTTGAAATTACAAGAAAAACTTTTAAACCAAGAGAATATAAAAGTTCTAGAAAATTCATTATTGTTTAATAATATTTCTGTTAAAGAATTAAATAACTTATTGCATTGCTTAAAACCAACTATAAAAGAATATAATAAAGGTGAATATATCTTTAACACAGGACAAAGTGTAAACACAATAGGACTTGTACTTGATGGAAATATAATAATAGAAAATAATGATGTGTGGGGTAATAGAAACATAATTGATACTGTAACAGTAGGGGAGATTTTCGGAGAAAATTATGCTTGTATTATGAATGAACCTATTTTAGTTGATGTAGTGTCAGTAAAAAATTCAAAAGTAGTATTCTTTGAAATTAACAAAATTCTTAATTTATGCAGTAATGTGTGTACTTATCATAATAGTATAATCAAAAATTTACTTACAATCTCATCAGTAAAGTGCCTTAACTTGTCCAAGAAAATTTTAATAACAACACCTAAAACTATCAGAGAAAAATTGTTGTCATACCTATCCTATGTGTCAAAATCAATGAATTCAACTACATTTGATATTCCTTATAATCGTCAAGAATTAGCCGATTATCTTAATGTGGATAGAAGTGCCTTGTCCTATGAAATCAGTAAAATGCAAAAAGAAAACTTCTTCATCAATACAAAAAACCACTTTCAATTACTTATATAAAAAGACCTACACAAAAGCATTACGCTAATGTGTAGGTCAATTTTTATAATTAAATTTATTCACAAGCCTTGTTAATGCAGTTAATTGCATTTATGCTTCTAGGGTAACCAATGTATGGAACACATTGTAAAACAACTTTAGTCAAGAATTCCTTGTCATTACCTATATTCATATTACCCTTTGAATGAGCAATAAGCTGAGGTTCGCAACCACCTTGAGCAGATAAGAAACAGAAAGTAATCATTTCTCTTTCAGCAAGAGTAAGACCTTTTCTTGTGTAGTAGTCACCAAAGCAGTTATCAGCTAACCACTTGCTAATAGTACCTGCTTTCCAAGCCTCTTTCATATGTTCACCAAAGATAGTAGCTTGAGCCTCAATACCTTTGTCAAGTCTGTCTTCAAGTGTAGTTGTACACTGATAAATAACTTATTTATTATTCCTAATTTACATTATATATCTTTAATCTTATAATGTCTAATACTTAAAATTAATCGTCAGTTATGCCTTTTAGGTATTGCTCTATAAACTCAATAAATGTTGATGTAGCAGTAGAATATATACAGTCTTTCTTCCAAATAAGTACAGTTTCACTTTCAATTTTAGGACTGAATGGAACAAATTTTAACCCATCATATTTACAGTTAAGTTTAATTCCTACAACACAGCTTTCTGTACTTTTGCCCATCATAGCTTGATTATACATTAGGTTGCCTTTACCAACAATCATATTACCATTGTTTTTACCTAGCCAACTGTTAACCTTTTGTTGCATAAACTTGTTCATAGAAACTATCATTGGAACACTTTTTAAGTTCTTAGGTTCAACAAATTCTTTGTTAGCTAACTCACATTCTTCACAAATGTAAACACCCCAAAGTTCTTTAATAGGCATAGCAACATAGTTATATTTGTCAATATCAATAGGAGTTTGTACAAGACCAATGTCAAGAAGTCCACTTTCAATTCTGTCAAAAACACTGTAACCGTTGCCACTGTGTAAGTCAAATTGTACCAAAGGATATTTCTTCCTAAATTCAGCAATAATATCACCTAAAATTTTAGAAGACAAAAATTCTCCACAACCAATATTTATTACACCCTCAAGTTCTTTTTCATTGTACGAAAGTTCTTTAACTGTCTTATCGGCTAAAGACAAAATTTCCTGTGCTCTCCTTTTAAGAATTAATCCATCCTCGGTTAAGGAAATGTTGTGATTGTTTCTAATAAATAACTTTGTGCCAAGTTCCTTTTCAAGTTGAGCAATTTGTCTTGATAGGGTAGGCTGAGTTATATGTAGTAGCTGACTTGCCTTAGTAAAATTCTTTTCATTAGCAATAACTAAAAAATAATTCAAAACTCTAAGTTCCATATTTATCACCAAATTCATTATACCATATTGATAAATAATAAGAAAGACAGTATAAAAACAAACAAATAAATATATATCTTTAATTCAATTCTTTATTCTTATGTTAATAATTTGACAGAAAGATATAATTGTAAAGTATATATCTGTAAAAAGATGTGCAAATAGTAGAATTATTAACAAAGTTCACAAATATTCAAATTTGTTCATATTTTATTAACAAAATAACGATATAATTTATTGGTATTTATTATAATACTAAAATATTTATAACTACATTCTATAGTTATAAAAGGAGAGAGAACATGAAAAAAGTATTATCCATTATGCTTATCATTCTTGTTGTTTTCTCATCAATGCCTATGACGGTATTTGGTGCAGAAAATCAAGATAATAGTAATGATGAATTTACTTATGCTTTGTCTGAGGATAACGCAATAATTACCGGCTATAACGGTAGTGATTTGTTTGTGGATATTCCTTCTGAAATTGACGGACACAGTGTAACAGAAATTTCATCTACTACATTCAAGAATGATAACAGTATTGTAGGTATTGAAATACCTAATGGTGTTACAACCATAGGTCAAGGTGCTTTTAAAAATTGTTTAAAAGCTCAGTATATCAGCCTACCTGCAACACTAAGGAATATTGACACAAACACTTTAACATCTAATGATGATTGTGTTTATATTGTTGAAAGAAATTCTGTTGCTGAAAAGTTTGTAACAGAAAATGATATGAACTATAAGAAGAGATTTGCTTCAGATAAAGTGTCAGAGTCCGGACAAGACGATAACATAAGTTACAGATACAACAATCTCACAAGTTCACTTTATGTATACGGTGAAGGTGAAATTAAGAATTATAATTCTGATAACCAGCCTTGGAAAAATTATAAATCAACAGCTAAGTCAATTGATCTTTTTGATGGTATTACTTCTATCGGTAACTATGCTTTTTATAATTTTACAAGTGTTACACCGGAAGTTACCATTCCAAGTTCAGTTGAAAAAATCGGTAATTCAGCTTTTGATTGTTGTACTTCACTTAAGAAAATTACAATTCCTGATAATGTAAAAATTATCGGCAATAGGGCATTTGGCTCATGTACAAGTGTAACAGAAATAGAACTAGGTACAGGATTAATACAGTTAGGAACTGATTATAGAGATTACAATAATCCGTTCTACTATATGACCGGTGTAAAGAAGATTACATTTAATAGTGAAAAAGTACCAACAACTCCATGTGCAGATACTTTTGAATATATGAACAACCTAGAAACTGTTTATGTTCCTGCTAAGTCATATAGCCAATATGTAGAAAGATTTTCTTCTTACATTAATAATGCTAAGTTTGTTTTATTAAATGATGATACTGATTTTATTATTGAAGATGGTGTACTTAAGTTATATCAAGGTAATGATGCAAATGTTGTTATTCCAAGTGATGTAACAGAAATTGGTCCATCAGCATTTAGAAATAATGCATCTATAAAAACTGTAGAATTTAGTAGCAATGTTGAGAAAATTTCCAATAATGCATTTATGGGTTGTACAAGCCTAAAATCTGTTGCATTAAATAATAAACTAACAACAATTTCTTATTCATCTTTTAATAGTTGTTCTGCATTAAAAGAAATTACAATTCCTGATTCTGTAGAAACAATAGGCGATTATGCTTTTTATAAATGTACTTCATTATCAAATGAATTAGTAATTCCATCATCAGTTACTTCTATCGGTAATTATGCCTTTGCTGAGGACAACAAAATCCCTTCTGTTGATATTAAGGAAAATCCTAACGGTACAACTGTTGGAGATTATTCTTTCCAAAATGTAAGTAATGCTACTTCTCTAAATTTAGGAAATGTAACATCAATAGGTGCATATGCCTTTAATAATTGTACTTCATTATCCGGCAAACTAACTATTCCTGACAGTATATCAACAATTAAAAATAGAGCTTTTGGAAATTGTAAAAGTATTACAGAAATCAAATTTTCAAAAAATCTAGATATAATTAACTATGAAACATTTTCTAATTGTACATCATTAAAGAAAATAACAATTCCTAATAATATCAAGACTATAGATAACAGAGCATTTTACAGTTGTACAGGAGTAACAGAAATAGAACTAGGTACAGGATTAATACAGTTAGGAACTGATTATAGAGATTATAATAATCCGTTCTACTATATGACCAGTGTAAAGAAGATTACATTTAATAGTGAAAAAGTACCAACTACGCCATGTGCAGATACTTTTGAATATATGAACAACCTAGAAACTGTCTATGTACCGGCAGTTTCTTATAATGACTACGTTGAAAGATTTACACCATATATCAACAACGGTAGAATTTTGATGAGTTCAAATGATGAATTTGTTGTTTCAGATGGTGTACTGCTTCAATATACAGGTGAAGCTACTGATGTAACTATTCCAGGTACAGTAGAAGAAATCAGCGAATCAGCTTTTAAGAATAATAAGAAAATTACTTCAATCACCATTGGAGAAAGTGTTTCTAAAATCGGTAAATCTGTATTTAGTGGTTGTACTGCACTTAAGAGTGTAAAACTAACTGACAAAATCACTACTATTGATAATTATGCTTTTAACGGCTGTACTGCCTTATCGGAAATTACAATTCCTAATTCAGTAGAAACAATAGGCAACTATGCATTCTATAAATGTACTTCATTAACCGGTGAATTAGTAATCCCATCATCAGTAAAAACTATAGGCAACTATGCATTCTATAAATGTACTTCATTAGCTGATGAAGTAGTAATTCCATCATCAGTAAAAACTATCGGTGATTATGCTTTTGCAGAGGATAACAAAATCACTTCAATTACTATTAAAGGTAATGAAGATGGTACAACTATCGGTAATTATTCTTTCCAAAATGCAACCGGTATTAAATCACTTGACTTAGGAAATGTAACATCAATAGGTTCATATGCCTTTAATAGTTGTACTTCATTATCCGGTAAACTAAATATTCCTGACAGTATATCAACAATTAAAAATAGAGCTTTTGGAAATTGTAAAAGTATTACAGAAATCAAATTTTCAAAAAATCTAGATATAATTAACTATGAAACATTTTCTAATTGTACATCATTAAAGAAAATAACAATTCCTAATAATATCAAGACTATAGATAACAGAGCATTTTACAGTTGTACAGGAGTAACAGAAATAGAACTAGGTACAGGATTAATACAGTTAGGAACTGATTATAGAGATTATAATAATCCGTTCTACTATATGACCGGTGTAAAGAAGATTACTTTTAATACTGAAAAAGTACCTACAACTCCATGTGCAGATACTTTTGAATATATGAACAACCTAGAAACTGTATATGTTCCTGTTGATGGTTATAGTGGTTATGTAACCAGATTTGCACCATATATCAATAATGCAAATTTTGTACTACTAAATAATAAAGAAGAATTTGTAGTTAAGGACAATGTACTTCTTTCATATCAAGGGGATAATCCGGAAGTAACAATTCCTAGTGGCATCACTGAGATTGGACCATCAGCATTCCAAAATAATAAAGTTGTTACTAAGGTTACTTTCTCAAGTGATGTTGAAAAGGTATCTTCTAGAGCATTTTTAGGTTGTAAAAATCTAACTACAGTTGTACTTAACAACAACCTAAATTCTATAGGTCTAAATGCTTTTAACAGTTGTACTTCATTAAAGAGTATAAACCTAACTGACAAAATCACTACAATCGATAATTATGCATTTAACGGATGTACTGCTTTAACAGAAATTACAATTCCTAATTCAGTAGAAACAATAGGCAACTATGCATTCTATAAATGTACTTCATTAACCGGTGAATTAGTAATTCCATCATCAGTAAAAACTATCGGTGATTATGCTTTTGCAGAAGATAACAAAATCACTTCAATTATTATTAAAGGTAATGAAGATGGTACAACTATCGGTAACAGTTCTTTCCAAAATAATACCAGTGTAAAAACTCTAGATTTAGGTAATGTAACTTCTATAGGAACATATGCATTTAATAATTGTACTTCATTAACCGGTAAATTAACTATTCCTGACAGTATATCAACAATTAAAAATAGAGCTTTTGGAAATTGTAAAAGTATTACAGAAATCAAATTTTCAAAAAATCTAGATATAATTAACTATGAAACATTTTCTAATTGTACATCATTAAAGAAAATAACAATTCCTAATAATATCAAGACTATAGATAACAGAGCATTTTACAGTTGTACAGGAGTAACAGAAATAGAACTAGGTACAGGATTAATACAGTTAGGAACTGATTATAGAGATTATAATAATCCGTTCTACTATATGACCAGTGTAAAGAAGATTACTTTTAATACTGAAAAAGTACCAACAACTCCATGTGCAGATACTTTTGAATATATGAATAACCTAGAAACTGTCTATGTACCGGTTGATGGTTATAGTGATTATGTAACCAGATTTTCACCATATATCAATAATGCAAGAATTGTTATGATTTCAGACAGTGACTTTGTTATTAAGGATGGTGTACTACTTCAATATTCAGGTACTGACACAGATGTTGTAATTCCTGATAATGTAACAGAAATCGGTGACTCAGCATTTAAGAATAACACTAATATCAAAAAGGTAACTTTCTCTAAGAATATTAAGAAAATTAACCAATCAGCCTTCTATAGTTGTACAAATCTAGAAACAGTTATTTTCAATAACTTAATTAGTTCTATTGGTAATAGTGCTTTCTATGGTTGTACAAAACTTTCAGGTGTATTAAAAATTTCTGAAAACACAAGAAGTGTAGGTAATTATGCTTTCGATAATTGTACTTCATTAACTTCTGTTGAAATTGCAAGTAACAATGAAGAAATTAAAATCGGTGATTATTCATTCCAAAATGATACTTCTATTAAGTCAATTTCACTGGGTAATGTTACTTCAATCGGTAAGTATGCATTTGATAACTGTAAAGGTATCAATACAAAAGTACAGTTTAATGATACTCTAAAAACAATTGGTGAATATGCATTTAGAAATTGTAGCAATATTATTGATACATTAGTTATCCCAACCAGTGTAACATCAGTTACAACAGGTGCATTCCAAAACTGTTCAAGTATTACTAATGTAGAAATTCCTGATTCTCTAACTAGAATTAGTGCATATACTTTTGATGGTTGTAAAAGTTTAGAAAGCATCGAAGTTCCTGATTCAGTAACTATTATTGATAATCATGCATTTAATAATTGTTCAAGTGTTGAAACAGTTACTTTAGGTAAGAATGTTCAAACTATCGGTAGCAGTAATTATTACTACTACAACCCGTTCAACGGTATGAATTCTGTAAAGGAATTTACATTTAAAGGTGATACATTACCATCAGCATCATTTAACGATATTTTCTATTCAATGAATAGACTACAAACTGTATATGTAACTCTAAAGGCATATAAGTCATTTGGTTATACATATTCAGCATATATCAACAATGCAAGATATAAAGTATCCGGTTATAAAGATGACTTTATTGTTAATGACAAGAATGAGTTATTACTATATCAAGGTAATGATACAGTGGTAACAATTCCTGAAAATGTTGAAACTATTGAAATTTCAGCATTCCAAAATAACAGTATCATTGAAAAAGTGATTTTCAATGAAAATCTAAAGTCAATTTCTTCTTATGCTTTTGAAAATTGTATTAATCTAACATCATATGAAGTAAATAAAAATCTTGAGAATATCGGTAGCAGAGCATTTTATGGCTGTACTTCTCTTGAAAGCGTAAACTTAAATAATAACCTGATTTCAATCGGTTCATCAGCTTTTGCAAACTGTACAAGTATAAGTGGTGACCTAAGAATACCAAGTTCAGTAATTTCTATCGGTAGTAGTGCTTTTGACGGTGACAGTAGTATTGTTACTCTAAAGATTGAGGGTAACAAGAATGGTACATCTATCGGTTCTTATGCATTTAGAAATGCTAAGGCTTTAACTGCACTTGACTTAGGTTCAGTGGAAACTATCGGTACATATGCGTTCCAAAATTGTACAAGCCTTACAGGTGAACTTATTATTCCTGATAGTGTAACTTCAATGGGTGAAGGTGCATTCCAAAACTGTAGTAGTATTACATCATTAACTCTATCAGAAAAACTAACTGCAATTTCAAGATACGCTTTTGCAAATTGTTCTGCTATTAAGGGTGAAATCAGAATTCCTGATTTAGTAACAGATATTTATGACGAGGCATTTAGAAATTGTAAAAATGTTGAAAGCGTTGTACTGGGTACAAATATCAAAAATATCGGTTCAAACAATTATTATTACTATAGTCCATTTAATGAAATGACTTCTGTTAAGGAGTTTATGTTTACAGGTACTAATGTTCCAAATTGTCCTTTTGAAGATTTATTCTATTCAATGAATTCTCTGGAAACAATTTTTGTTCCGGTAGAAACTAAGGATAATTTTGTAGATAAGTTTGATAAGTACAAGAATAATGCAGTATTCTCAACAGATACTATGAAGTGTGGTGTTAGAAATCTAACTGCTTCTAATTTATACAGCAAAACAGTAAAACTTACATGGTCTAAGCATCAAAACGATACTGTTACAAGCTATATTATCACTAGAGATGGTGAACAGATTGCAACACCAAAGAATAATCAGTTTATTGATTATGATTTAACACCTAACAAAACTTATGAATATACAGTTTATGGTGTGAATGATGCAGGAGATAAAACAAGAGGTACTAAATTATCAGTAACTCCACATTCAATTGATGTTCTTGATATTACTACTCCTCATAGTCAAAATACTGTTTCTGTACAAGACGGTTCAATTACTGTAAGTGCAAAGAATGAAAATAACGGTATTGATTTAGATGGTAATGCAGTTTTAGGTAAACTATATTACTTTGACAATGATAATAATAAAATATTTATCGGTAAGTCAAATGCAGTCATCAGTGACAAAATTTACTTTAACTTTGATTTAGATGTTGAAGATATTCCAAACGGTGAATATAAAGTTCTATTTACTTATACAGATATTGACAATGTAACAGTAGAAAAGGAAGGTACAATTCGTGTAGATAAGAGTGTACCTGAAAAAATCCAGAATGTTGTTGCATTAGGTGACTATAATGACATAAAAATTTCATGGTCTAAGTCCAGTGAAGTAGATAGTAAGATTTATAAAATTTACAGAAAATCCGAAGTTGATACAGATTTCTCTCTATTAACTACAATTAAGGGTAGAGATATTCTTTCTTATACTGATACAAATGTAAAGAAAAACAGACTATATACTTACTATGTAATTACAGAAAACAGCTTTGGCATTGTAAGTGAAAAGTCTAATGAAACTATTGCAATGCGTGGCATTGATGAAGAACCGCCTGTAATTACTTCAATAACCCCATCAAGTTATAGCTATATCGGTAATGTACAGAAGATTACAGTTGAAGCAACAGACAATCTAATGTTAGGTAGTGCAAAGCTATACTATAGTACAGATGAAGAAAATTGGACTTTAATTGATACAGTGAAGAATTCTCCATTTACATTTGCTTTCAATACTAAAGAATTAACTGATACAGAAATTTCTGTTAAGGCAGTTGTATATGACTTGCAGGGTAACGAAAGTGAACCTAAGATTGTTAAGTACAAGATTGATAATCAAGGACCTGATAAGGTAACAGATTTTGCTATCAGTAAAGTTCTTTCTACAAAAGTTACTCTAAAATGGAAACAACCAAAGGCTGAAGATTTAGCTAGTTATGTTCTAGAAGAGAAATTGGAAAACGGTAACTTTAAGGTAGTGAAAGATAACATTACCGATAACGGTTGTGTTATTGAAAACTTAATACCAAATACAACTCATATTTATCGTGTAGCAGGTGTTGATAAAATCGGTAATATTGGTGGGTATTCCGATACATTAGAAGTTACAACTACTGATGATACAACTGCACCTGTAGTTACTTCATTATCACCATCAGCCGGTAGAAGAAACTCAGTAATTAACTTTAGTGCAACAGCCGGGGACGACTACGGTATTAAGTCAATAGAAATTCAAATTTCAACTGACCTAAAAACTTGGAAATCTCTATCAAATAAAGAATTTACAATAGCATCAAAAACTGCAACATATTCATTTAATGTAAATGTTGATGAGTTTAATGACGGCAGTATTTATGTAAGAGCAGTTGCAACCGACTTTGCCGGTAATGTTAGTGATACTTCAAGTAATGCACCATTTGTTGAATATATGATTGACAAAACTGCACCATCTTCACCTACAAATTTAGTAGCTACAAGTACAGATAATGCAATTTATCTAACCTGGTTACAAGGTTCAGAAGAAGATTTGTCAACTTATTCGGTATATCGTTCAACTGAAAAGGATAGTGGATTTATCCTACTTTCAAGTGGATTAAAGCAGATTAATTATTACGATACTACTGCAAAGAGTGGCACAGTATATTATTACAAAATTGCCGTTACAGATACAGTAGGCAATGTTAGTGAATTTTCACAGACAGTAAGTGCAAAACTTGCTGAGGATATAATTTCTCCTGAAGTTATTAGTATCTCTCCTGATAGCAATTCTTCAATCAGTAAACAGTTCCATACAGTAAGTGCTTTAGTAAAGGATAATTACTTAGTAGATACAGTTACTTTTGAATATAAAATTGAGGGTGAAGATAATTACAAAACATTTAGTACAGTGAAGAACATAAATGCTGACTACAAAACTGTTTCAGCAGATATTCCTTTATCAGGTATTACTAACTCAAAGAAAGTTTATGTAAGAGTATATTGTACTGATACAAGTGGTCTAAAGTCAGAATATAGCAAAGTTTATACTTATACATATGATGACTTAGCACCATCAATTAATAACCTAAAAGCAGAAATTAAGAAAAACACTGTAACTCTTAATTGGTCAGATGATAAAGACAGTGACTTATCAGGCTTTAAGATTTACAGAATTGATGAAAAGGGTAGAGAAACATACTTAGGTTCAAGACAAGTTTCTTCTAACCATTCATATGAATTTTATGATACTATCTGTTCTAAGTCTGATTCAAAATATACTTACAAAGTAGAAACTTATGATGAGTCAGGTAACTACTCCTCAACTTTATCAAATACAGTAGAATACAAAACTGTTGGAGATAAAGAAAATAACGAAAAACCTGTTGCCAGAATCAACGGTAATGAAGTAATGGAAAAGGGAGTTGAAGAATATTTTGACGGTTATTCTTCAACAGATGACGACAGTATTGTTTCATATCATTGGGATTTTGGTGACGGCACTTATTCTGATGATATTCAACCTATTAAAAGTTATAGATTAGCAGGTACATATGAAGTTAAGCTAACTGTAACAGACTCATTTGGTGAACAGTCAACTGCAACTTTCACAGTAACAGTTAAAGAAAGAACTGCAATCGGTACAGTAAAAGTTAAAGTAGTTGATGAAAAGGGCAAGATTATTCCTCAAGCACCTGTTTACTTTAATTTAGGTGAAGATAACCAAAAGGTTATTTATACCGATAGTAACGGTTACTCTTCATACAACCTTGCCGGTGGTGATACATTAGTAGGTTGTTACAAGTCAGGATATTTACCTGTTAGAAAGAATGTAACAGTCCTTACAAATGCAACTAGAGAAATCACTCTAACTATGATTAAGGAAGAACTTGTTACCGGTACTTTTGAAGTAACAAGAATGACATTTAACGAAATTGTTGATGCAGGTATCGATGTATATGACCCAGCTAACCAAAATGTTTATTCTGTTGAAGTTACTGTTAGATATGGTGAAAAAGAAATTCCAATTAAGTATATTAGAAATGATAACAAAATTATAAAATATACTGTTTCTAATTCCGGTGGCTCTAAACCTAACGAAAACAAACCTAACGGTAACGGAAATTCTACTATTAGTGGCATTAGCTTTATTCCAAACAAAGAGAATAAAGAGTTTATTGCAATTCTACAGTTTGATGCTACTGCAAAGACGCTAAAAGAATTCTTTGATGTAAAACTTCATATTGTAAATAACGCAACTAAAGACTTTGTCCTAACAAATAATGAAGTGAACCTAAATGTACCTGATGGACTTCACCTAATGGATAATGTTTCCGGTGAATGGTGTAACAGTAAGAATGTTAAGTTTGATAAACTTGTAGGTCAAGAAACTAAGACACTGTCATGGATTGTTCGTGGTGATAAGGTAGGTTCTTATGACTTGTCAGCAGATTATTCCGGTGTGCTAAGTGAGTTTGAAGAAACAGTTAAGACTTCTTTCAAAACCGATGAACCTATTGATGTTTACGGTATGACAAACATAATGTTTAATGTTGAAGTATGTAAAGAAATCAGAAACAATGCTTTCTACTTTAATATCGGACTAAAGAATGTTGGTAATATTGATGCAATTTGTCCTTCTCTTGACTTTAATAATATTGTAAAGAATATTACTTCAACAGCACTTGGTCTTGACCCATCAGATGAAAATTATTCTCCTGATTTTTCAGTAGATGCAAGACTAATGAATGTTAGAACTGTATCAGCAGATAATAAAAGTAAGTATGTTGATTATAAATACTCAAAGGATGGTAGTATTGCAACTAATATAAGTACTCTTGCACCTGACGAATCAATTTATTTTGATTATGTAGCATATAACGCAATTAACTATGATGATATTGCACAGTTTAAGTCAGCATCATATAAGGTTCTTGACGGTATCGGTGGTGGTGTAACAGTAACACCGACAGACTTTAACTATTATAGTTTTGCTAATTCTACAGATAAAGTTAACGACTTAACTTCTAAAGAAGATAATAGCAGAAAGTCATCAGCTGATTATCTATTAAACGGTAACAACTTCCTATATGTTAAAAACAGTGATATGGCTAATTCTCTCGGTGAGGGTGTTTATAATAGCCTAAAACTTGCTTTAACACTTGATTTTGAAACACTTACAAAGGATGATAAGAAGAAATTAATTGATGAATTATTGGTTAAAATGATTACCGATGATAATTCAGAACAAAACATTAACGGATTAGTAAGTGACCAGTATGTAAGTGCAGTTAAGAATGCTCTTTATGTTATAAAAAGTTCTTGTGATTCCTTTGACTTTGGTGATAATACAACTAAAGAAAAGGTAACTGCTATTATCAGTAATGCATTAGATAGCACTAATACAATAAACGAATTAGCAGGTAATTTAGAAAACTCAACTGATGAAGATTCAATTATTAATACATTCTATGGGAAACTTGGACTATCAGCAGTTGGTGGTATATCAGTTACTACATTTAAAAAGCTAGTTGGTGATAACCTAGGCTATAGTGAAAACTCAGCATTATTTAAGGGTATCACAGGTGTAAGTGAATACGGTGGTATGGCAGTTGAATTATTAGTAGAAAATCCTATTAATGCTTATAATGATGCAGTTACTTCTCGTTACCTTTATACTCAGTTAAAGGCTCAAGCATCTGTTGAACAAGCCACATTACTACTAAATACTTTAATCAGTTATTATTCTGATGAAGAACGCTTTAGAGATTTTATGAAAGACTCTCAGCTTAATTCATTAATGTATAAGTCAGCTAATACCAACTACAAAAAGCTAATCGCTGATGAGGCTAAAAAGCTAAAGTCACAGTTACTAAATGACTCATATAACTTTAGATTAGAACTTGCTAAGAATTTCGCCTCAGCTACTGCAAATTCAGTTGCAAATATTGTACTTGATGAAGCTATTTCTAAGTCACTTGGTAAGTTGGCAATTTGGTATGAAGCACTTTCAGCTACATTCCAAGTAGTAGATTCAGCCTTTGGCATTGGTGATATGTATGAGGCAGCAGATTCATTTGCTATTGCAAACTATATTTCAATGGCAGTAGAATCCGGTTACAACACAATTTCTAACAGTTATAAGAATAAAAACAGTAATCTCCTTTCAACAGGTCTATTTAAGGATATTGTTTCTGATGATTCTTCTTTAAATGACGACTCATTAGCTGAATATACTTTATATGAAATGAAGTCACTTTGTCAGATTAGACTACTTGGTGAACAACTATTCTATAAGTATATTAATAGTGACAATTCAAATATTATTCATACTGATGAAGAATTTGATGCAAAGATAGTTAAAGAAGTAAATGATTACTTCGGTATTAACGCAAAGGATATTGAAGAAGTATTTGATTATGTTTATGAAAAAATCTTATCTTCAAGAGACAGTATCTTTGATATTGAAAGTAAAGAAAGTATCACTCAGCCATCAGCACCAACAGTAACTATTGATTATAACAATCTTCGTACAGTAGAAAAGTTTGATGATAAGTATGAGTATTGTACAGAAGATGGTGTATGGCATACTTGTGACGGATATATTAATGTATATCCTAAGACAGTAAGAACTATCCTAAGAGTTAGACTAAAGTCTAGTGGCAACAATATGTCCGGTAAGATTACAACAGTAAATGTTTATGCTAAAAAGTCAGTTAGCAAAAATGTTTCAGTTAAATATTCAGATGGTAAGTATTATCTAACTAACCTAAATGAAAACTATTCATATCAAGTAGCAACGGTTTCTTCATTAACTGCAAATGCTGATTGGTCAAAGACAGTAACAATTAACAATAAGGTTGATGCTACTGTTACAGGTTTAAGTAATTCAGATTATCTATCAATCAGAATTCTTGAAAATAAAGATCTAGAAGTAATGACCTCCGAACCAACAGTTCTTAAGGCTAATAAGAAATTACCTTTAACTATTGTTACAGAGGGTGACGGTAATGTTACACAGACAAGTAGTGACGGTTACTACTTTGTTGGTGATGATGTAACACTTACAGCAGAAAAGTCAGCTGACTCAATTTTTGCAGGTTGGTATGTAAACGGTGAAAAGGTAAGTTCTGACCCTACCTATATTCTTGAAATGACTGAATTCGCAGAAATTACTGCTAAATTTATCGGTAAAAACGAAGTAAAAGCTACTTCAATTAATGTAACTTCTCCATATACAGAAAATAAAGATACTTTCTATGTTGGAGAAAAAATAAAGATGATAGCCAACTTTACACCAAATAACACTTCTAATAAGTCAGTTAAATGGACTTCAAGTAATAATTCAGTAGCCACAGTTAACAACTTAGGTGTTGTATCATTCATAAAGAGTGGTAAAACAGTTATTACTGCTACAACTTCAAATAATATTTCAGCAACATACAATATTAATGTTGTAGAAAATAAAGTTGAGAAACTGGTTATCACAACTGATTTCTCAGTAAAACAGTATTTTGAGGGTGAAACATTCTGTAATGACGGTTTAAAGCTGGTTGCAGTTTATACAGATGGTTCTTCATCATATGTTGATGATTACACAGTAACAGGTTTTGACAATACAAAAGCAGGTGAACAAACATTAACCATTACTTCAAATGGTAAAACAGTTACTACAACAGTTACAGTTTTACATAACGGTACTTGGAAAGTGCTTAAAGAAGCTACTTGTAAAGAAACCGGTAAAATGGAATATGTATGTTCTATTTGTAATAATGTAGTTTCTGAGAAAGCTATTGAAAAAACACCTCATACTGTTGTAACAGATAAAGAAGTTAAACCAACTTGCGAAAAGAATGGTTTAACAGAGGGCAAGCATTGTTCAGTATGCGGCGAAGTAATCACCCCACAAAAGACAGTTCCAAAGCTAGGTCATACAGTAGTTAAAGACAAAGCAGTAAAACCTACATATACACATACAGGTTTAACTGAGGGTTCTCATTGTTCAATTTGTGGTAAGGTGATTGTAGCCCAAAAGGTTGTTCCGAAGTTAAAGAAAACAGTTATTACTCTAAAGAAAGCTAAACAATCTGTTTATGTAAAGGCTAAAACTACTGTAAAAGCTACAATTAAAAATCCTGTTGGTAAAACTACTTATAAGAGTAGCAATACTAAAATTGCAAAGGTAAACAGTAAGGGTGTAATCACTACTTATAAGTTAGGTACAGTTAAAATTACCGTTAGAAATAATAAGGTATCTAAAACTATGACACTTGTAGTGAAGAAACCTAAGCTAAACAAAACTTCACTTACACTAAAGAAAAAGAAATCCTATACACTGAAAGTTATGGGTAAAGTAGGAACTGCTAAGTTCACTTCTTTAAATACTAAGATTGTTACCGTAAATAAATACGGCAAAATCCTAGCTAAGAAAAAAGGTAATGCAGTAATCATCGTTAAAACAAATGGTGAAACTCTAAAGTGTAGAGTAAAAGTAAATTAATCTAATAAAAGTAATGACTGACATCACTCCATGTGGTGTCAGTTTTACTTTTCAAAGAATTATTATAAAGTTATTGACATATATTAACCAAAGTGATATTATAAAACTACCATAAAGAGTGCGTGAGGGAGTAAGCCCTATGATCGCACACCAACCTACCAAAAGGCAAGGTGGTAAAGCTTAACCGATGGTGTGTATATATTTAGACTGGTCAACATCTATCGGTAACGATGGGTGTTATTTTTTTTACCTCTCTTTGTGGAATTAATACTCAAAGGGAGAATTTTTTATGTCAAGAATTAAAAACTTATTAGCAGAAAATGAAGGAAGAATCTATGTTTATCTTAAGGATAAGGAAGTAGCAAATCAGTTTATGATTGATGCAGAAAATGAAGGTTTCACTTTCAGTGACGGCAAAAAGCCAACTGAAAGAAAACCGTCCGATATTATGGCAGTTAATAGGGACAACACAATTAATTATGTTGGTACTGTAGGTCATATTGCTTATCAATCAGCAGACAAAATCGGGGAAGAACCTCTTATTAAGATTGATTACAGTGAAGTGCTACAACAGTCAAAGTAAAATCAATATGTAATAAGAAAGGATGATACCACTTAGGTGTTAGCTATTTCTGTTTAAATAAAAATTATAAGTACAAGCAAAATGCCAAATTCATTGAATAAAATGTACTAGTAATTTGGAGGTGGTGTTGTGCTGGAATTTATAAATTTTTTAGGTCAGTATATTTTTACTTTTATTCTTCACATATGTGGTAATGGAAAATTTCCTAAACCATTATCAGAAGAAAAAGAAAAAGAATATCTTCTAAAGTCCAAGAATGGCGATATTAAGGCTAGAAATATTTTAGTAGAACATAATTTGCGATTAGTGGCACATATTATTAAAAAATATTATGCAGTAAATGTTGACCAAGATGATTTGGTTTCAATCGGTACAATAGGACTTATAAAGGCCATAAATACATTTGATATGGACAAAAATATAAAACTCAGTAGTTATGCATCAAGGTGTATTGAAAATGAAATTCTAATGCACTTTAGAAATCTGAAAAAGTCTTCACAAAATGTTTCTCTGGAAGATGCAGTTGATATTGACAAAGACGGTAACACCCTAAAATTAATGGACTTACTTTCTATTGATGATGATTTTGCAGATAACCTTGATAAAAAGTTAAATCTTCAAAAGATTAATAAGTACCTAACTGAAACTTTAACTAAAAGAGAATTACAAATTATCAATCTGAGATATGGACTTAATGGCAGTAAACCACTAACTCAAAGAGAAGTATCTTCAATTATGAATATATCTAGGTCATATGTTTCAAGAATAGAGAAAAAGGCTTTAGAAAAATTAAAAGAAAGGTATGACAGTAACTGATTTCATAAGCGAGTAAAGAGGAATTATCCTAATTACTCGCTTTTTCTATTGACAAAATAATTATATGGAATTATAATATAACAGTGTTATATAACAATGTTATATGAGGTGCGGTATGATAAATAAAGATAATGGAACACTTGAAAATATTTTAAATGCAGGTAAGGAAGAATTTCTTGAAAAAGGTTTCTTATCTTCATCATTAAGAAATATTGTAAAGAAAGCTAATGTAACTACAGGTGCATTTTATGGCTATTTCTCTAATAAAGAGGCCTTGTTTAGTGGTCTTGTTGAAGAACAAGCAAAAACTGTAATGCATATGTTTATGGAGTCACAAGAAGAATTTGACAGTATTCCTGACGAAAATAAAAGAGAAAATATGGGCAGTTGTTCCGGAGATTGTATTTCAAGATGTGTTGAATATATTTATGATAATTTTGATATTTTTAAGTTAATTATCTGTTGTTCACAAGGTACACCATATGAACACTTTATTCACAATATGGTGGAAGTTGAAGTTGAGTCAACTTATAGATTTATAGAAGTTCAAAGAAAACTAGGTTATGAAGTACCGGAAATTGACAAGAAACTTTGTCATATTCTTGCAAGTGGTATGTTTGGTGGAATGTTCGAGATTGTAAGACACAGTATGCCTAAAGAAGAGGCTGTTGTATATGTTAAGCAACTTAGAGATTTCTATACTGCAGGTTGGGAAAAAATTATGGGGTTCTAAAACCCTATATTTTTTACATATAGGTTAGCTATAACTAACTAATTTTTAGGAGGAATTTTATGAAAAAGAAATCAAATCTATCAACCCTAATGAAATATGCAGGGAAATATAAAGTCCTTACATATCTTTCATGGGTACTGTCAGGTATTAGTGCATTAGTAGCATTAGTTCCTTTCATTTACATTTGGAAAATTATCAAAGAAATTCTTGATAATATTTCTGACTTAAAGAATGCAGAGAACCTTGCATACTATGGTTGGATGGCAGTTATTTTTTCTGTACTTGCTATACTGATTTATATCGGTGCATTAATGTGTTCTCATTTTTCAGCTTTTAGAGTACAAGCAAATTTAAGAAAAACTATGACCTACCATATTACAACATTGCCACTGGGCAAGATTGAGTCTTTCGGTAGTGGTAAGCTAAGAAGTATTATTAATGAGTCTAGTGGTGCAACAGAAACATATCTTGCTCATCAATTACCTGATATGGTAAATTCTTTCGTAACACCTATTGCACTATTATTTATGTTATTATTCTTTGATTGGAGATTAGGTCTCCTTAGCCTTATACCGGTTGTGTTGGCATTTGTAATTATGGCAACTATGACAGGTAAAAGAATGCAGAAGAAAATGGAAGAATACCAAAATGCACTTAATGATATGTCAAATGAGGCTGTTGAGTATGTAAGAGGTATTCCTGTTGTTAAAACCTTTGGTCAGTCTGTATTTTCTTTTAAAAGATTTAAAGGTGCTATTGACAGATATAGTAAATGGGCAATTTCTTATACAAAAGAATTGCGTTTCCCTATGATAATCTACACAATGCTTATTAACGGTGTATTTGCATTTTTAATCGGTGGAACTTTGTTCTTTACAAGAGATACTATCACAACAGAATTTATCCTAAACTTAATTTTCTATATAATCATTACACCTATTATTTCAGTAACATTGACTAAAACAATGCATGCAAGCGAAAATAACCAAATTCTAAATGATGCAATGAATAGAATCAACTCTGTATTAGAGTTAGAACCTCTTTCGTCATCAACTACTCCACAGTCACCTAAGGATGGATCTGTCGAACTTAAGAATATTTATTATAGTTATGATGGAAAGAAAAAAGCATTAAACAATGTTAGCCTAAAAATCAATTCAGGTGAAACAGTAGCATTTGTAGGACCATCAGGTGGTGGTAAATCCACCTTAGCAAATATTATTGCAAGATTCTTTGACCCTAATAGTGGTGAAGTTTTAATCGGTAATATTAATTCAAAGGATATTCCAAAAGAAGAATTGATGAATACTGTTTCTTTCGTATTCCAAAACAGTAGATTAATTAAAGGCACTATTTATGACAATGTAAAACTAGGCAAAGAAAATGCCACAAAAGAAGAAGTATTGTCAGCACTACAGAAAGCACAGTGTATGGATATTATAGATAAGCTACCTAACGGTATTGATACTTTAATAGGTACTAATGGTATTTATCTTTCAGGAGGTGAATGTCAACGAATAGTTATTGCCAGGGCAATATTAAAGGATAGTCCTATTGTTATTCTTGATGAGGCAACTGCCTTTGCTGACCCTGATAACGAAACAAAAGTACAACAGGCATTTAATACACTTTCTAAGGGTAAAACAGTTATTATGATTGCCCATAGACTTTCAACAGTTATTAATGCTGACAAAATCTTTGTTATTAACAATGGTGAAATTGCAGAAAGTGGTTCAAGTGAAGAATTAATTAATTCTAATGGTTTCTTCAGTAGTATGTGGAAGAACTATCAGACCTCTGTAAATTGGAAAGTTAAGAAGGAGGTAGTAAAATGATTAAGAAAATTCAGAAAAAATATGCACTTTCACATAAAGGTGCAGTAGATTTAATGAAAGGTATCTTGGCTTGTACATTACATAATATTGTATTTATGCTACCTGTAGGTTTGCTTTATCTTTTAGTTGATGATTTACTAAAGGGTAGTATTAGTCTAAGTCACATTGTATTTTATATAGTAGGTACAGTAGTAGCACTTCTTTTAATTGCTTTATCAACTTATTTACAATACAACTGTACATTCCTTGCAACTTATGTAGAAAGTGGTGTAAGAAGAATTACTTTAGCCGAAAGACTTAGAAAAATTCCACTTTCATTTTTCGGTAAAAAAGATTTAGCAGATTTAACATCAACTATTATGGCTGACTGTACATATCTGGAAACTGCTTTTTCTCATTTTATCCCACCACTATTTGGTGCAATTATTTCTACAACATTAATTGCAATTAGTTTGTTTTTTGTTGATTGGAAACTTGCTATTGCATCATTGTGGGTATTGCCTATTGCTTTCTGTATTGTTTTGTTCTCATCAAAAATTCAGCAAAAGCTAAATAAAAAGTCTATGAAAGCAAAGATTGAATGTGCTGACGGTATTCAGGAATGTATTGAAACTATTCAGGATATTAAGTCTAATAATGCAGAAGAAACTTATCTAAAGGGATTAGATAAGAAAATTGATAATGTTGAGAAACAAGCAATCAAAACTGAATTTGGTACAGCAGTATTTGTAGGTTCAGCACAAATGATTTTGAAACTTGGTATTGCTACAACTGCCTTAGTTGGTGCATATCAGCTTATAAACGGTAGTATTTCTGTAATCACAATGTTTATGTTCTTACTTGTAGTATCAAGATTATATGACCCATTACAAGGTTCATTACAAAATTTAGCAGCGATTATTGCATCAAGAACAAATATTGCCAGAATGAACGAAATTCTTGACCATGATATTCAGCAAGGTACAGAAAAAATGGATAATAAGGGTTATGATATTAATTTTAATAATGTTTCATTCTCTTATAACGGAAAAGAAAAAATCCTTAATAATGTTAATTTTACTGCAAAGCAAGGTGAAATTACTGCATTAGTAGGTCCTTCAGGTGGTGGTAAAACAACAGTTTCAAGACTGGCAAGTAGATTTTGGGATACTGATAGTGGTACAATCACAGTAGGTGGTATGGATATTTCAAAGATTGAACCGGAAACATTACTATCACTTTATTCAATAGTTTTCCAAGATGTTACACTGTTTAATAATACAATTATGGAGAATATTCGTATCGGTAGAAAAGATGCCACAGATGAAGAAGTGCTAAAGGCAGCTAAACTTGCAAATTGTGATGAATTTGCAAAGAAGTTACCTAATGGTTATAACTCAGAAATAGGTGAAAACGGTTGTGAACTTTCAGGTGGTGAAAGACAGAGAATTTCTATTGCAAGAGCATTCCTAAATGATGCACCGATTATTTTACTTGATGAAGCTACTGCATCACTTGATGTTGAAAATGAAACTCTTATTCAAAATGCACTTTCAAAGCTTATTAAAAATAAAACAGTTTTGATTATTGCCCATAGAATGAGAACAGTTGCAGATGCCGACAAGATTGTTGTTTTAGCTAACGGTACAGTTGCAGAAAGTGGCACACCAACAGAACTTAAAAAGCAAAATGGTATTTATAGTCATATGGCTAGTTTGCAAAAGCAAAGTAACAGTTGGACTATTAAGTAACTTGAATTAAATTATTGCAAAATAATATTTAAAGGTGGATGTGTTTTGAAATACGTTCACCTTTTTGCATATTACTACTTGAAATTTTTGCAACTTAGGTTATATAATATTTATGGCGAAAAAAGTAGGGAAGATGATATAAATGGCTATTGCCAAAAGAAAAACAAATTTAATGACACAAGGTAATATAGTTAAGCAAATATTATTCTTTTCAATACCACTTATTTTAGGTAATTTACTTCAACAACTTTACAGTACAGTTGATTCAATTATAGTAGGTAACTTTGTAGGCAGTAATGCCTTAGCAGCAGTAGGCTCCAGTACATCACTGATTTATTTGTTAATAGCCTTTAGCCAAGGTGCAGCAACAGGTGCAGGTGTTGTAGTATCTCAGTATTTAGGTGCTGAGGATAGAAAGAGAACCCATGATGCAGTTCATACAGCAGTAGCAATTTCAATAATTTTAGGTTTAGTCTTAACATTAGGTGGTGTACTCCTTAGTAGGCAAATACTTATTTGGATGAATACCCCTAAAGAAGTTTTAGGTGACTCAGTTACATATTTAAGGATATATTCAGGTGGTTTATTATTTAATGTTGTATATAATATGGCATCAGGTATTCTTAATGCAGCAGGTAATTCTAAAAGGTCACTTTATTATTTAGGCTATGCCTCAGTTACAAATATCATCCTTGATATTGTGTTTATCAATATTTTAGGTATGGGTGTTGAAGGTGCAGCTATTGCAACAGATATTAGCCAAGTAGTTTCTTGTATATTAGCAATAGTTTATTTGGTAAAAGTAAATGAACCTTATAAAATTAAGTTAAAAGATATAAAGCTTAATAAATCTACTGCCGGCAGAATAATCAAAATCGGTTTACCTACCGGTATTCAAAATATGACAATTTCACTTTCAAATGTACTTGTACAGTCAAGTGTAAATCAGTTTGGTGCATCAGCTATGGCTGGTTTTGGTGCATATATGAAGATAGATGGTTTCAATATTTTACCGGTATTAAGCTTCAGTATGGCTATTACCACATTTGTAGGTCAAAACTATGGTGCTAATAAAATTGACAGAGTAAAAAAGGGTATGTGGATTACACTAGCAATGGGTGCAGTTTATACTATCATAACAGGTATTTTACTTCTAACTTTCTCAACACCATTAATGCGACTTTTCACAAATGACCCTAATGTAATAGAATACGGTAAACTGGCAATGGATTACTTCTGTCCATTCTATATTTTAATCAGTTGTTTGCAATGTCTAGCCGGTACAGTTAGAGGTACAGGCAAGAGTATTCCACCAATGGTTGTACTACTTACTTCAATGTGCCTATTTAGAATAGTATGGTTACAAGTGGCATTACCATTCTTTAGTACAATAGACGGTATCTATGTTTTGTATCCGGTATCTTGGATAGTAGGTCTAGTATTAATGGTTATCTATGTGTGGAAAGGTAAATGGCTAGTCCCTCATACGGTAAGTTGATATTCCAGAGAAGATTATATGACTTAAAAATCATTAAAGATACTATGAAGAAACAGGTTTTTCAGCTGAAATGATTGAATCATCAGAGCAAAGGTCTACAAACAGTTTTTTGTTTAATTTGGCAATAGAGGTACTGTTGTTTACAATTTTCGGTATGTTACTTATTACATATATGGTAATAGGTTTCTATATTATTTTTGGTATCGGTTGTGGTATAGCTTTTGGTAATACTATGACTATCGTTAACTTGCGATTTCCTGTTCAGCAAAAGGCATATGGTAATATTTCTTTTAATACATTAATGCAGTTTGCAGTAGCAGTTGGTACAAGCGTATGTGCTGCTTTAGTTTTATCAGCATAAAGTATTGATAATTCTATGAATTATGCTGAGAAAACTGCCGGTGGTTCTACTCATAGTTTTATTTTCTTATTAATACTTGCAGTTGCATGCCTTGCAATTCAAGTTATCGGATTTAAAACACATAAAGAGAATTAAATACATACATAATTATATAAAAGAAACAGACACCAACTTTTTAACAGTTGATGTCTGTTTTTATGTATCATCATTCTTCTGTTGATGATGTTTCTTCAATTTTCTTAACTTCTTTATCTTTATTTTTCTTATCGGATAAAGGAGTCATAGACTTTGCACAAATCATCATTGTTGATGCATTGTGAAGTAAAGCTGAAATGGAAGGAGTAATAACACCCATAAAACCAAGTAAAAGTAGGGAAGAATTAAACCCTAAAATAAATCTGTAGTTTTTATGAATTCTCTCCATCAATTCTTTACTTAAAATTCTAACTCTAGGCAGCTGATTTAGTGAAGAATCTTTAATAGTAATATCAGCAGTTTCTCTTGCAATATCTGATGCATCATTCATTGCAACAGATACATTAGCAGCAGCCAAAGCCGGGGTATCATTAATACCGTCACCAACCATAATTACACAGTGACCTTTATCTTTCAAATCTTCTATGTACTTATGTTTGTCCTCAGGTAGTACCTGATACTTGTATTCTGTAATGCCAAGTTGTTCAGCAGTCATTTTTGCTGCCTTATAACTGTCACCTGTTAGCATAACAATGTTATCAATACCTAGTGACTTTAGTTCAGTAATAGCATCCTTAGCATCAGCCCTTGGAGGATCGCTAATACAAAGAACACCGACTAATTCATCACCAATAGCTAGGTAAAGTACAGAACAAGCACCGGACTTTTCATTGATAAGTTCATCTTGTTCATCAGTAACAGTTATGTGTTCATCTTCAACAACAAAGTGCTTACTTCCGATAATAGCTTTCTTGCCATGTAGTGTAGTAGAAATACCATGTGCTACAACATAGTTAACTTCAGTATGTTCCTCTAAATGAGCAATACCTCTTTCATTAGCAGCATTTACAACTGCATTTGCCACACTGTGAGGGAAATGTTCCTCAAGACAAGCTGCAATTTTTAGTATTTCTTCTTCACTGTATTTGCCGAATGAAACTATCTTTTCAAGAGTAGGTTCAGCATTAGTCAGTGTACCTGTCTTGTCAAATACAATAGTATCAGCATTTGAGAATGCTTCAAGGTATTTACAACCTTTAATAGTAATATCGTGTACTGCAGCCTCTCTAATAGCAGAAATTACTGCAATAGGGGTTGATAGCTTAATAGCACAAGAATAGTCAACCATCAAAAGTGAAAGAGCCTTGTTTACATTTCTTGTGAAAATCAATGTTAAGAAGAATCCTAAGAAACTGAATGGTACAATTCTGTCAGCTAAGTTTTCTGCGTTACTCTGTACACTAGCCTTTAGATTTTCTGAATTATCAATTAGTTCAATAATCTTGCTAATCTTTGTGTTAGAAGCAAGTTCTCTAACTTTTACAACAACAGAACCTTCTTCAATTACTGTACCTGCATAAACAGAAGTATCAGCAACTTTCATTACCGGTAGAGATTCACCTGTAATAGATGCCTCGTTAACAGTAGCTTCACCATCAGTAACAATACCGTCAATAGGAATAACATTACCTGTATGAATACGGATTTTATCCCCAACTTGTAGTTCTGTAATAGGTATCTCAACATCTTCACCGGAAGTTACCAGCCATACCTTATCAGTCTTAATAACTAGGCTGTCAGTTAATACAGCTTTTGTTCTTTCTCTGGTATATTTTTCCAGTAAGCTGGAAATTGATAGTAAGAACATAACTGTACTTGCAGTTTTAAAGTTCTTTCTGACAAAACAAGCGACAATAGATGCACTGTCCAGTACATCAACATTTAGCTTACATTCACTAAGTGCTTTTAAGCCATTTTTAATGTACTTAACACTGTTGTAAATTGTAAGTGCTGTGGCAATAGGGTTAGGTATAAATGCTTTGAAAAATACTCTCTTTAAAGCAATTTTAAGTAAACTGTCTTTAAATTCTTTATCAATTTCTTTTATGCCATATTCTCTTTTTTCTGTCATAGGAGCAAGAGTGTTTATATTAAGGTTCTTAACTAATTCAACAACCTTATCTCTGAAACCGGTCTTGTACATAACAAGAATACCACCGTTAATGCTTGTAACATAAACTTCTTTTACAAAACTATTTGTAGAAATATAAAAGCGAATACTCTCCTCATATTCTTTAGGTATAGCATAGTTGCCACATCTAAAACGAATACGACAAGGTTTATCATATACAATTTTGAATTTCATTAATATTCACTTCTTATTATTCAGCTACTGCTTCTTCTGTAATACCTGCTTCAGTTTTAGCATCATAACAAATGTCAGAAGCTTCATCCTTAATGTTCTGGAATGTAGCCTTTGCATCATTCTGTAGCTTCATACCTTTTGCAAGACCTGTAACTGCTAGGTTTCTTGTCTTTTCAGACTTAAGTACTTTCTTACCTACAACTATTGCTGCTGCACCTGCAACTGCACACCATAATTTTTCATTCTTTAGAATGTCTAACATTTTAAAAACTCCTTTTGTGATTATTTTTGCAGTTAGTAAGCTATAACTAACTGCTTGTTTTTATTTTATTACAACACCTAAAAATAGTCAAGATATTACAATCATTTTTATAAATTTTATGTTACTATTTTGATTGTTTTTATATGTAGATTATGTTATTATATTTCTTGATTAAGTAATGATTTAGAACGAAAAGAGGAACAGTTATGATGATATTACAAGTGCTTTTATTGCTGGTTGGTTTCCTGTTACTTGTAAAGGGTGCTGATTGGTTTGTTGAGGGTGCTGCAAGTATTGCAAAGAAAATGGGAATACCTCAGTTAATAGTAGGGCTTACCATTGTAGCAATGGGTACAAGTATGCCTGAGGCAGCAGTTAGTATTACTGCTGCAATAAACGGTAATGCCGGAATTACAGTAGGTAATGTTGTAGGTAGTAACATTATGAATATTTTGATTATTCTAGGTATTACCTCAGTTATAACAAGTGTTGCTATCCAAAAATCAACTTTATATTATGAAATCCCCTTTATGATAGGTATTACTGTTGTAATGATGATATTCGGTTATACAGATTCAAAGATTACTTTCTTTGAAAGTGTAATTCTATGTATTTTATTTGTTGCTTTTCTTGGCTATCTATTTTATATGGCTAAAAAGGGTTCACCTACCGAAGAAGAAACTGCAAAAGATTTTCCGGTTTGGAAATGCCTATTGCTTATGGTTATAGGTGGCATTATGGTAGTAAAGGGCAGTGACTTTGCAGTAGATGGTGCATCTTACATAGCAAAGTTCTTTGGTATGAGTGATAGATTTATCGGCTTAACTATTGTTGCATTTGGTACTTCACTACCTGAACTTGTAACTTCAATTACAGCAGCAAAGAAAGGTAATGTTGGTATAGCTATCGGTAATATAGTAGGCAGTAATATCTTTAATATATTATTTGTAATCGGTATTACAGGTCTTATCTGTGATGTGCCATTTGAAAGCAAGTTCTTAATTGATACTTGTGTAGCTATCGGTGCAGGTATAATTCTTTGGTTAGGTACAATTAAACATAAAGAATTGAGACGACCTTGTGGTATATTAATGTTACTTTGTTATGCCGGTTATTTTGCATATTTATGTGTTAAGTAGCTTTTTAAAATTTAATATGAATTAAAAAGGTATCTCACAAACTTTAGTAAGTAAGTGAGATACCTTTTTTTACATAACTATATTTATAAGAAAACAAAATATTAATCCTGTTATTGTCGGTAATAAAATAGAAATCAAAGTCCATAATTTACTTTTTGTTTCCTTATAAATAGTAAGGCAAGTTGTTGAACATGGAAAGTGCATTAATACAATAATTATCATACAAATTGCAGTTTTAATAGTCCAACCGTTACTGACTAATAGGTTACTTAATGCTCCTAGGTCACTACATTCAACAAGTGTACTACTGCCACAATAAGCCATTAACATAATGGGAATTACAATTTCATTAGCCGGAAAGCCCAGTAACAATGCAATAAGTATTTCACCGTCAAGTCCAAATACTTTTCCAATCGGATTAAGAAAATTTACAATATAACTTAGTATAGTATAGTCATTGATTTTAATATTACCACATAACCAAATTATAGCACCGGCAGGTAAAGCCACAACTAATGCCCTAAGCAACACGAAAACGGCTCTATTCTTAATTGACTCATAAATAGTAGCAAAGATTTTAGGTTTCTTGTATTTAGGCATTTCCATTACAAAATCTTTGTTTCCATTTTTCAGTATAGTTTTGCTAAGTAAAAATGAAATACCCATAGAAACAATAATACTTAATATAATAAATCCCGTAAGTATTAATGCAGATACAAGTGATCGTAATTTACTGCTAAAGTAAGAAGTCATAAATATAGTGATAATGGAAATAAGTGTAGGAAACCTACCGTTACAAGGTACAAAGTTATTTGTAACAATAGCATTTAGCCTTTGCTCTCTGTTGTTAATTATCCTACAACCGGTAACACCACAAGCATTGCAACCAAAACCCATACACATAGTTAATGCTTGTTTTCCACTGCAATTAGCTTTACAAAACACTCTGTCTAAATTAAATGCAACTCTAGGTAAATATCCAAAATTCTCAAGTAAAGAAAATATAGGGAAGAAGATAGCCATAGGTGGCAACATAACTGCAACTACCCATGTTACTGTCCTATACACACCATCACATATTAAAGAAATTATATAACTAGGCAAAGAAATATAGTTTAAAAATTCATATAGATATTCTCCACCTTTAGCAAATATATAACTCAAAAAATCACTGGGATAGTTAGCACCAATAATAGTAATGTACAGTACCATTGCAAGTAACAAAAACATTATAGGAATACCGGTAACTTTTGAAGTGAAAATTTTATCTAACTTTCTTTGCCTGTCATTGCACCTGTCATCAACAACTTCTTTAATAATATTTTCCTTATCAAGTTTTCGATGTTTTATAGGTGTAGGAAAATGATTGTTTATATTAATATTTATTATATTATTAAGTATATCAAGTGAACTTCTGTCAGTAGCCTCTGTAGTAACAATTGGAATTTTCAGTATTTCTTTTAGCTTATCTATGTTAATTTTAGTGCCGGACTTTGTAGCACTTTTATATTGATTGATACATATAATTACATTACTTGTTATGTTAGAAACTTCCTCAATAAGTGTAAGGCTTTTGTATATGTTATTACCGTCAACTACAACTAAAACAAGTGCATCTTTGTGTTGTAACAAAAATTTTTTACTGCAAATTTCTTCAGCATTAGCAGCACATAAAGTGTATATACCGGGTAAATCAACAATACAAATATCCTTGTTGCATTTTAACTTGCCTTCTGCACATTCAACAGTTTTACCTGTCCAATTACCTGTGTGTTGATTGTCCCCTGTAAGCCTGTTGAATATAGAACTTTTACCCACATTAGGGTTACCGATTAATATTACTAAATTATTATCACACATTTCTCACCTTTATGTTTTCAGCAGTTTTATTTCTAATAGCAAAGATACCGTAATAAGTTTTGTAAGCAGAAATGTTTTTGCCCATACTTCTGTATAAAGGTACAATAGGTGCATTTTCAAATATTCCGTAATTCTCATATACCTTGTTGTTATTTTTTATCTTATGAACAATATAGTCTTTGTTTAATTCAGCTTTACATAAATCTATTACTTGTGACATACAATCACCTTAAAATTTTTAGTCACTATAAATTATGTAATGATTTTATTATTGTGAGTGTATATGGATAAATAGGTAATAAAAAATGGATGCTTTCTGAATAAAACAGAAAACATCCATCGGTTATGTAATATATAATATGAAATTTTCTAAAAAGGGAAAATCACATATTTTCTTTTATAATATCTACAAAATATTTATGTACTGTTAAGTCATCATTTAGTTCAGGATGAAAAGCAGTTACAAGCTGATTGCCCTCTCTTGCACCAACAATTTTACCGTCAACTGTAGCAAGTACCTTAACATTATCACCCACACTTGAAATATAAGGTGCTCTGATAAATGTCATAGGAATTTCATCTTTATCGTCAAATGAACTTTTAGTATAGAAACTGCCTAACTGTCTGCCATAAGCATTTCTCATAGCAGTAATATCCATAGTAGCTAAGTGAGTCTTATTGTCATTATCAATACTTTTAGCAAGAAGTAGCAGTCCGGCACAAGTACCGAATACAGGCAAACCGTTTTCAATCTTTTCTTTTAATGTATCATAAATGTCAAGTTCATGAAGTAATTTACCTTGTACTGTGCTTTCACCACCGGGAATAATCAAACCGTCAAAGTGCTTATCTAGGTCAGACTTTTTCCTAATTTCAAAAGTTTCAATACCTAGTTTATCTAGCATTTGGATATGTTCAATTACTGCACCTTGCAAAGATAAAACAGCAACAACCATTATTACTTTCCTCTTTCAGCCATTAGAATTTCAATTTCCTGTTCGTTGATACCAACCATAGCTTCACCAAGGTCTTCTGAAAGTTCAGCAAGCATCTTAGCATCATTGTAATTAGTAACAGCCTTAACAATAGCGTTGGCTCTCTTCTTAGGGTTGCCTGACTTAAAGATACCTGAACCTACGAATACACCTTCAGCACCTAACTGCATCATTAGAGCAGCATCAGCAGGAGTTGCAACACCACCGGCAGCAAAGTTAACAACAGGTAGCTTACCGTTTTCGTGTACATACTGAACAAGGTTGTAAGGAACTTGTAACTGCTTAGCAGCCTCATATAGTTCATCTGTGCTCATAGAAACAAGTCTTCTGATTTCAGACTGCATCATTCTCATATGCTTAACTGCCTGAACAACATCACCTGTACCCGGTTCACCCTTAGTTCTAATCATTGATGCACCTTCATTAATTCTTCTTAGTGCTTCACCAAGGTCCTTAGCACCACATACGAATGGTACTTTAAAGTTTGTCTTGTCAATGTGATAAACATCATCAGCAGGAGATAGAACTTCACTTTCATCAATGTAGTCAATTTCAATAGCCTCAAGAATCTGTGCTTCTGCAAAGTGACCGATTCTGCACTTAGCCATAACAGGGATAGAAACAGCTTCCTGAATACCCTTAATCATCTTAGGGTCGCTCATTCTAGAAACACCACCGGCAGCTCTAATATCGGCAGGGATTCTTTCAAGAGCCATAACTGCACAAGCACCGGCTTCTTCAGCAATCTTAGCCTGTTCAGGTGTAGTAACATCCATAATTACTCCACCCTTTAACATTTGTGCTAAATTCTTATTTAATTCAAATCTTTCGTTACTCATAACAAATTTTCCTTTCCTTTCAAAACTGTTGCCACAATTATATAAATTATTTGGTTATATTAAAACTACCAATTTGATATTAATTAATAATACCAGATTTATATGGCTTGAAATATATAAATAATTTACTTTAAATAGTTGATTATAATGATATAATTGTAATTACAAAACTTATAGGGAGGCAATAGGAGAATGATTTATACATATTATTACAATTCACCACTTGGCAGAATTACAATGGCTAGTGACGGTGATTATCTCATTGGCTTATGGTTTGATGGACAAAAATACTATGCCGATTCAATAAAAGGAGAGCATATAGAAAAGTCACTTCCTATTTTCACAGAAGTGACAAAGTGGCTTGATATTTATTTTAGTGGTAAAGAACCTGATTTTATACCACCGTTATTGATGAAAACAACACCATTCTGTAAAGCAGTATGGGAAGCTATGCTCACCATTCCATATGGCAAAACTATGACCTATGGTGAAATTGCAAATATAATAGCTAAAGAAAAAGGCACTAATAGAATGTCTGCTCAAGCAGTAGGTGGTGCAGTCGGTCATAATTCTATTTCAATTATTATTCCTTGTCATAGAGTTGTTGGCACAAATGGTAGCTTAACAGGTTATGCCGGTGGAATAGATAAAAAGATTCAACTACTAAAATTAGAAAAAACAGATATGAAAAATCTTTTTATCCCAAAGAAAGGCACGGCACTATGATAAAAAATTACATAATAACAAACTCGATTTTAAAACTGATGTTCAAAATCATCATTGCTATAGTTTAAAGCTATAGCAAACTTATAATTATATATATTATACAAATCAAAGTGATTGTTATATAATTAACACCAAGCGATATAAATATCGGTAAAATATAAATTTTGATTTGGAGAATATTATGAAAACATCAGTTATTGGATACCCTAGAATCGGTACATTAAGAGAACTTAAGTTTGCTTCCGAAAAGTATTTCAGAAAAGAAATCACTTCAGTTGAACTTTTGGATACTGCAAAGTCTTTGCGTAAAATTCATTGGAATACACAGAAGAATTCCAGTATAGACTTTATTTCAAGCAACGATTTTTCTTTCTATGATATGACTTTAGATACAGCAGTATTATTTAATATCATCCCAAATAGATATAGGGAACTTAATCTTTCTGATCTTGATACTTACTTTGCTATGGCTCGTGGTTTTCAGGATAATTCAGGTGATGTTAAAGCACTTGCAATGAAAAAGTGGTTCAACACTAACTATCACTACATTGTTCCTGAAGTTGAGGATGATACAGAAATCAAGCTAGTTGGCAACAAACTATTTGATGAATACAATGAAGCAAAGTCTTTAGGTATCGAAACAAAACCGGTTGTTATCGGTCCATATACTTTACTAAAGTTATGTAGATTTACAGGCAACAAAACTTGTGCTGATTTTGTAGATGCAGTTATCAATGCTTATAAGGACTTAGTTACTAAGTGTGAAGAAAACGGTGTTAAGTGGTTACAGGTTGATGAACCGTCACTTGTAAAGGATATGACAAGTGATGACCTAGCATTATTTAACAAGATTTATGATGAAATCCTTTCAACTAAGCAGAATTGCAAAGTCCTTCTACAAACATACTTCGGTGATGTAAGAGATGTATATGCTGATTTAATTAACAAGCCATTTGATGGTATTGGTCTTGACTTTATTGAGGGTAAAGAAACATATAACCTAGTTAATAAGTTTGGTTTCCCAAGTGATAAGGTTTTATTTGCAGGTCTTGTAAATGGTAAAAATATCTGGAAGAACCATTATGAAAAGACACTTGAAACTCTTAATGATTTGAAGAATAAGGGTATTAACACAGTGCTTTCAACATCTTGTTCATTACTTCATGTTCCTTATACTCTAAAGCATGAAACAAAGCTAGATGCTAAGTACCTTTCTCATTTCTCTTTTGCAGAAGAAAAGCTAGTTGAACTATCAGAGTTAAAATTATTAGCTGACTTAAGTGATTATGCAAATGAAGAAACATACAAGAATAATAAGAAGTTATTTACAGAACAGAGAGATTGCTTTAATCAGGCTGTACATGACAGACTATCCAGTGTTACAGATAAGGACTATACAAGACTACCTGCAAGAGCAGAAAGACAGAAACTTCAAAAGATTGAACTTAACCTACCGTTATTCCCAACAACAACTATCGGTTCATTTCCACAGACTAAGGAAGTAAAGGTTAACCGTTCAGCATTTAAAAAAGGTGAAATCTCTAAGGAAGAATATGTAGATTTCAACAAAAAGAAAATTGCAGAATGTGTTAAATTTCAGGAAGAAATCGGTCTTGATGTACTTGTTCATGGCGAGTATGAAAGAAATGATATGGTAGAGTACTTTGGTGAAGCACTTGGAGGTTTCCTATTTACAGAAAAAGCATGGGTACAGTCATACGGTACAAGATGTGTTAAGCCTCCAATTATCTGGGGTGATGTATATCGAGAAAAGCCAATTACAGTTGATTGGTCAGTATATGCTCAGTCATTAACAAATAAGATTATGAAAGGTATGCTTACAGGCCCTGTAACTATCCTAAATTGGTCATTTCCAAGAGAAGATATTTCTATTAAAGACTCTATCTCACAGATTGCACTTGCTATTCGTGATGAAGTTCTTGACCTTGAAAAGAAAGGAATTAAAATTATCCAAATTGATGAGGCAGCTTTAAGAGAAAAGCTACCACTTCGTAAGTCTGATTGGCAGAAAGAATATTTGGATTTCGCAATTCCTGCATTTAGACTAACTCATAGTGGAGTTAAAGCAGATACTCAGATTCACACACATATGTGTTACAGTGAATTTACAGATATTATCCCTGCTATTGATGATATGGATGCTGATGTTATTACATTTGAAGCATCTCGTTCAGATTTGCAGATTTTAACTTCATTAAAGGAACATAACTTTGAAACAGAAGTAGGTCCCGGTGTATATGACATTCATTCACCTAGAGTTCCATCAGTTGAAGAAATTGTTAATGCACTTCACCTAATGCTAAATAAGATTGACAAAGAAAATCTATGGGTTAATCCAGACTGTGGTCTAAAAACAAGAGGTATCCCTGAAACAGAGAAGAGCCTAAAGAATATGGTTGAGGCTGCAAAGATTATTAGAAAAGAAGTAAAGTAATGAAAGTTTCTGAACTATATAAAGACAAAAAGAAAACTCTTTCTTTTGAAATTGTCCCACCTGAAAAGAACAGTGAATTAAGCAGTATTGATGAAACACTTGATATTTTGTGTGAACTTAATCCTGATTTTATCAGTGTAACCTTTGGTACAGGTGGTAGTGAAAACTGTAATAGTACCATAGAAGTTGCAAGAAAAATCAAAGAAAAGTATAACATTGAACCTGTTGTTCATTTAACTTGCTTAAATTGCAGTAAAGCTGAAATTGACTTAATTGCAAAACAACTTCAACAGTCAGGTGTACAGAATATTCTTGCTTTAAGAGGAGATAAAATTCCTAATATTCAAGCTAAGAATGACTTTAAATATGCATCGGATTTAATTAAATATATGAAGTCAAAATATGATTTTTGCTTTTTAGGTGCTTGTTATCCTGAATGCCACCCAGAGTCAGAAAACTCAGTAGATGATATTAAGCATCTTAAAGAAAAGGTCAATTCGGGTGCAGAAGTATTACTTTCACAGTTATTTTTTGATAATAATTATTTCTATGATTTTCAGGAAAAGTGCAAAGTAGCTGATATTGATGTACCAATTATAGCCGGTATTATGCCTGCTATCAGTAAACCTCAACTTGAGAAAATGGTATCTTTATGTGGAGTTACAATCCCGCCACAACTTGAAAGAATAGTTAATAAATTTGGCAGTAACAAAGATGCCATTTTTTATGCAGGTATGTCCTATGGTATAAGCCAAATCATTGATTTACTTACAAGTGATGTAGATGGTGTTCATATCTATACAATGAATAATCCAATGGTAGCAAAACGAATTTCTTCAGAAATTCATAATTTTATTAAGTAATTACTACCTACTAAATTTGTTTTACCCAATATTCTATATACCCTAAAAGTCGGTTAACATAAATTTTATGTTAGCCGACTTTCTTTTAATATTATTAATAGTATTGTAGTTTACACTCAAATATACTATAATTTGAGTATATTCTAATAGCAAGGTGAAAGGATGAATAACTAAGTTCAGTTACAAAAAATACCATTCCCATTGAACAAACTAATAGAAAAAGAGGGAATACTAAACTACGTTAATGATTACTATGTATCAGTAAATGGCAATTTTAATATGCTTTATGCAGTTGATGATTTTTATATTGCTGATAATTTAACATACCAACCATGGCTTGCAGTAATGGGAACAATTCCAAGTGATTTAACAGAAGATAAGCTAAGAGAACTGCTACTTCCATATATTGAAAATGAAAAGTATATTGCAATCTATACAAATAACATAGTTATCTCAAAGCTACTTGCTGAATTTTCAATCTTTACTTATTATGAAGATTTTATAAACGGACAAGTAAACTCAAAGTCAAATTCTGATTATTCAAGAATACGATTAGCAACAGAAAAAGATTTGCCTTATATTGAAAAAACTTATACAAGGTCAGGTTATAATCAGCTGTTAAATAGAATTAACCAAAAACAAGTGATAGCATAATACTATCACTTGTCTATCTAATCTATTTAATTTTAGTGGATTTACCCCAACTATTGACATAGAGCCTAATTTATTAACTAAACAAGTAGTTCCTTCATAGCAATCATCAGTTATAGAACCAATACTATATGACATTATGCTGTTACTCCTGCTTTTAATTTTACAAGCACAATATATTCTTCCATTGTAATTTCATTTAATAGAAGCTTTTTACACCATTCTTTGCTTTGCTCATCAATTTGGCAGCCTTCCGTTTCAACTGATGCAACTGCATTTTCTATTGCCTTGTCATAGGATTTATTTTTCATGGTTTCCATCTCACTGTTACATATTAGCATTATACCATTAACATTAGAATTATTCAATAAGAGAAAATATTAGTAGCACTTTTTAGGTGCTTTTTCTTTACCCTTTTGAAGGTGATTAATTGAGAAAGCTAAAGAACTACAAGCCAACAAAGTTTATAGCAAAGGACTCATACTATGATAAAGAAAGTGCAGACTATGCAGTTGCCTTTATTGAAAGCCTTTGTCACACAAAAGGTACTTGATCAGGTAAACCCTTTGACTTAATTGATTGGCAAGAGAAAATCATTAGAGATATTTTTGGAATATTAAAGCCTAATGGTTATCGTCAATTTAATACAGCCTACATTGAAATACCTAAAAAGCAAGGCAAATTAGAGCTGGCAGCAGGTGTTGCATTACTCCTTCATTGTGGTGACGGTGAAGTAAGAGCTGAAGTGTATGGTTGTGCTGCTGATAGAAACCAAGCAAAGATTGTATTTGATGTTGCAGTTGATATGGTTAGGTTCTGTCCGGCACTTTCAAAAAGAGTTAAAATTCTTGAGTCGCAAAAGAAACTAATTTACAAGACTAGTGAGAAGTTTAATATTAGAGAGAGTGCCTTTGATAGATGGATTGTTGTTTATATGATACTTTAGTATATTTAACCTTAAACATATTATAATATTAAGGGAATATTCTCTTAACACATTGACTATTCCCTTAAAATATACTATTATTTAAGGGAAAACTATGGAGGTGAGGTTATGAGGACCTTTAATTATTCTGAAATTAAAAACCAAAAGTGGGACTCAGAAATTCTAGGATTAGTTTCCTCAATATATAAAGAGGTTGGAAAGCAAGAGCTATATCTAAAGCAACGACCTGAAGAATTAGAAAAGCTAGTTGAAATTGCAAAGATACAAAGTACAGAAGCATCAAATGCTATTGAGGGTATTGTAACAACCAGTACCCGTATAAGACAATTAGTAGAAGATAAGACTACTCCTAAAAATCGTGATGAGCAAGAAATTGCAGGTTATAGAGATGTACTAAATGTTATACATGATAGCTTTGACACAATTCCTATTTCACAGAATTATATACTACAGCTTCACAAGATTTTATACAGCCATATGAATAACCCTATGGCAGGTAAAACAAAAAGTGTACAAAACTATATTAGTGCATCATATCCTGATGGTCATGTTGAAACACTTTTCACTCCTCTATCCTCTTTTGAAACGCCTGAAGCACTTGATAAAATCTGTGAAGAATATAATAGAGTAATAGGAAATTTTGAAGTAGAGCCATTGATTGCTATTCCTATTTTTATACACGATTTTCTTTGTATTCATCCTTTTAATGACGGTAACGGTAGAATGAGTCGTTTACTTACAACTCTATTGCTATATAGAAGTGGGTTTTATGTTGGCAAATATATTTCCTTGGAATCAAAAATTGCAAAAAATAAGGACTTGTATTATGATGCATTAAGGCAGTCACAGTATGGATGGCATGAAGGAAAGGAAGATGATATTCCTTTTATCAAATATCTACTAGGTACTATTCTTTCTGCATACAAGGATTTTGAAGATAGATTTGCACTTGTAGAAGTAAAGCTACCAGCCATTGAAATGGTAAGACAAGCAACTATGAATAAAATAGGACGATTTAAAAAGCAAGATATTCATGAACTTTGCCCTTCATTAAGCATAAGCTCCATTGAAAGAGCACTCAGAAAATTAGTTGACTCAAAGGAATTAAAAAAAGAAGGTGCAGGTAAAAGCACTTGCTATTATAGATTAAAGTAATTTCCTTAACATATTAACTATTCCCTTTAAATAGCCTATAAATTAAGGGAAAGAATATAAATTGAAGCTAAAGTATCTGTTAATTAACAGGTACTTTTCTTTTACTCAAAATTATTTAAAGGAGAGATTTTATGAAACTTTTAAGTGGGTTATTCCGTTCAAGGGACAAGCCAAGAAACTCCACATCGGGAAGCAGTTACAGATTTTTCTATGGCCAAAGTAGTTCAGGAAAATGTGTAACTGAAAGAAGTGCAATGCAAATGACTGCTTTATTATGGCTTAGCACACCTAAATCTTACACAAGATGAGGTGTGGCTAATGCCCTTTGGACTTTTGCTTGACCTTTGGAATGTCATAGACAGTATAACGGAATAGCTAAGCATAAACGAGAGATTACTATTGATGATGTTATATCATTCAGAATATGAGTACTGTGTTATAATTTTACATCTTGTAATAATTACATATTTATGCTATAGTTAAATTATATAAAATTATTATTATAAGGAATATATTGTTATGAATGATGATTATAACAATGACTATGACTTTGAGGATGAATTTGATTTTGATGAAGAAGAAATAGATTTACACGAAGATGTGATTTATCTTAATGAAGGTGCAGATGCATACAATAAAAAGGATTATGAAAAGGCAATTAGCCTTTACGAAAAATCAGCAAGTTTGGGTAATGTAACTGCACTTAGCAATTTAGGATACTGTTATTATTATGGAAGAAGTATTCCGGTTGATAAAGAAAAAGCAAAATCTTATTGGGAAGAGGCTGCTATCTTTGGAGACATTCCTGCTGTATATAAACTAGGTAATATGTATAGAAATGGTGACTTGCCAAAGAGAATTGAGTATTCTCATAAACTATACAGAAGAGCATTTGAAATGGCACTTAATGACCGTGATAATTATTATGTAGCACCTGATGCTATGCTTAGAATGATGAAGTACTATCCTGATGAATTGGGGGAATATGGTGATAAATTGGCTATATCCTTAAAATGTATTCAAGGTATCAAAAAGCGTATTGCAGAGGGTGATCAATATTCTCAAAAAGTCCTTCAAGATGCAAAAGAATGCTTATTAAAAATTATTGATGAATAGAATATCAACTAAATAAGGTGTACCTATGGATATAATACAAATTGGCACAATAATATAAAAATTGGTTTTTACTAGACTTATATTTTACCCTATTTAAGCCCTAGGTTAAGGGATAATCTAGAACTTGCTTTACTTGATATTTATGAAGGTAGTGCCAGTGTTCCATATTATTTAGAAAGACTAAAAGATAGTGACAAAGTCGAAAAAGCACTTATAGATACAGATAATAAATGGAAAATTTGCTATATGTCTGACCGTATCCGAAACAAGTATAATATAGATTAATGAGTTTGTTTTTTACAATATTTAATTCTATCCATATAACTAATATTACTTTTTAAATAGAATATACAATAATTATCATTAAAACTAATTTAAGATGACAGTAACCCTTATTAATAATGATAAGGGTTACTGTTTTAGTATATAAAAATATTAATATGATTGTGAGAAGATAATTTTACAATCAGTTCAATGTTACACATTATAATTAAGATATTCCGGCAATTTACCATCTATTTGATACTGTAAAAATAGATAGAATAGAATGGGTGTTGCCATTATATCGGTATTTCTGTTTGAATAGCATTCCCAACAATTACTGCAATTCTCAATAACAATTCTTCCATCACTAATCATTTTATTGTAATCTACATGAACCGGAATTCGTTTTATGATTAGTTTTTTTCTCCCACTAGGCATCTTTTTCATTTTTTCATGAATTTCTGGTTCAGCAAAGCAGTTTCTAGCAATGGTAATTATCCCATCACATATATGTTCTTCATTGTAGTACCTTGCATCATTCAAATTATAACTACCAAATTCGTATATGACGGTTTCACTATCTTCCAAAACTAATTTAACAAATGCACCTATACCTCTACTCATACTGCACTCCTATTATGTAATTATAAATAATTTATTAGCTATTCATTCAGAATACTATGTGCCGTACAGATAATTAAAATATATTTAAAGTATAAAGTAATATAAAAGTGTGGTCAAGAAATCATTTTATTCTATAATTTTTTATGTAATTTGTGATAAATTACTACTTAAAACAAAACTAATAATTAAAAACGTGAAATAAGTGTGCTATTATAAGTATGATAGTTAAAAAAGACTGTACAGGTAAATAATACTTTAAAATTTATATTAAGTATAGATAATAGAAGAAATTGTTAATGGTGAGAAAATGGATGCTAAAAATGAAATGATTATTATTAAAGGAGAAATTAAAACATCTGATGTGCAATCATGTAAGTATAATAATGCTACAAACAAATGGGATGTAGAATATAATAGTGGAAGAGTATATTCATATGGCAAGCATAATGTTAAAGTCTTGGATAATCCTGTAGAACTTAACCCTAAATTATATAAAATAGTAAAAGATGGTCGAGATTTTTATAATATCGATAAAATATACAAATTTAGTGATTCAAATACTTCATATTATCATATTTGTTTTAAAAATGGTTTTGATAGGGATTATTGTGAGAGTGATTTGAAAATTACTGAGTCCTGCTTCAATGATGAATCATCTGTAAATATTTTCAATTATCTAAAACAGATATCAAAGTTTTGTAAAATGGGTTCAGATGGAGATCTGTTATATAGCAGATATGAAAAAATAGATTATGTTGGTGATGATACTGCTATAGCTAAATATTTAAATCCTACTAAATATAAAGATAGTCCGGTAAATAATGAGTTTAAACCTATATTTCCATTTGGATGTAATAATAGTCAATATAAAGCAGTTAAAAGAGCAATGGAAAATCAAATTAGTGTTATTCAAGGTCCTCCGGGAACAGGAAAAACACAGACAATACTTAATATTATTGCTAATATTTTGATGCAAGGTAAAACTGTACAAGTTGTATCTAATAACAATTCTGCAACTGATAATGTATATGATAAATTGGCTTCAGAAAAGTATAGTTTGGGTTTTATTGCTGCTAAGTTAGGTAACAGTACTAACAAAGAGAAATTTATAGAAAATCAGAAATTAGAATATCCTGATTTTTCAACATGGAAAAACGATAATTCTTCAGAACTAAGAGAAAATATTGTTTCACAGTCTGCAAATATAAAAGATATTTTCGATAAGCAAGAAAAGTTGGCTGAATTACGACAGGAAATTTCTCAATTACAAATAGAACAGGAATATTTCAATAGACACGCTAAAGAATTAAATGTGAATATTGATAATATTAAGTTTAGAAAGAAGTTATCTTCTACACAATTGATGTCTTTATGGCAAGATGTTCAAATTATCTCTGATAAACAGAAACAAATTGGCTTTTGGTTTAAAATAAAAGCTCTCATAAAATATGGAATTACTGATTTTAAGTCATATAAACAAGATATTTCAGACTTTATTATAATTATTCAGTCTATGTTTTATAAAGCTAAGTACTCAGAAATTCTTAATAATATAAAAGATATTGAAGAATTTCTAAAAAGTATTAGTGATAATAATATCAAAGAATTTACTGATAATTCAATGATTGTTTTTAAAGATTACTTAGCACAAAAATATGAAAATCGTAGTAGAAAAAGATTTACTGATAAGGATTTGTGGTTAAAATCTAAGGAGTTTTTAATGGATTATCCGATTGTTTTAAGCACAACCTTTTCGTCAAGGAGTAGTCTTAATTCTAACACTGTTTATGATTATCTAATTATTGATGAAGCCTCGCAAGTTGATATTTCAACAGGCTCATTAGCTATCTCTTGTGCGAAAAATGTTGTAATTGTTGGTGATACTAAACAATTAGCTAACATTGTACCACCTAAATTAAAACCTAAAGTTGAAGATGTGTTTAGGCAATATAATATTGATAACGGTTACAAGTTTACTAATAGTTTTCTTCAATCTATATTGGATGTATTACCAAATGCACCTCAAACAACATTAAGAGAACATTATAGATGCCATCCTAAAATTATAGAATTTTGCAACCAAAAGTTTTATAACGGTGAATTAATTATAATGACAAAGGATAATGATGAGAAGGATGTTTTACTTGTTAAGAAAACAGCTAAGGGAAATCATGTTCGTGATCACTATAGTCAACGACAAATAGACGTAATAAAACAAAATATTATTACCGAATATTCTCTTGATGCTGATGAAACAGGTATTATATCTCCTTATCGTAATCAAGTGAATGCGTTAAATAATGAGATGGGTCAATTTGAAATTGATACTGTACATAAATTTCAAGGCAGAGAAAAAGATAATATCATAATTTCAACTGTTGATGATGAAATTTCAGATTTTGTGGATGACCCGAATTTATTAAATGTTGCAATATCTAGAGCAAAAAAGAGATTGATGATTGTTGTAACAGGTAATCTACAGAAAAAAGAGCGTATTATAACTGAATTGATTGATTATATCAATTATAATAATTTCGAAGTTTCAGATAGTAATGTTTGTTCTGTATTTGATTACTTATATAGTCAATACAAAGATGAGAGAGATGAGTATCTGAAAAAGCACAAAAAAATATCTATGTATGATTCTGAAAACTTGATGTATTGCTTAATTAAGGATATTATTGCTGAAAACAAATTTTCAAGCATAGGTGTAATTTGTTGCATTCCGTTGAGAATGTTAATACGAAATTTTGACTTACTTAGTGCTGAAGAATATAAATACGCAATGAATAATTCTACTCATTTAGACTTTTTGATATACAATAAAATTACCAAGAAACCTCTGTTAGCAATTGAAGTAGATGGATATGAGTTTCATAAAGAAGGTACTGCCCAAGCTGAAAGAGATAAGTTGAAAAATAACATAATGAATACTTGTCATATCAAATTGTTGAGATTTAAAACTAATGGTAGTGGCGAAAAGGAGAAGATAATTTCAACTATTAAAACACTACTTTGAATTTGAATAATTAGGAGGACACTTTAGTGCTAAATTACGGAAACTTAAATGATGTTGAATTTGAATATCTATGTCAAGATATTATGCAGGAAAAATTGGGAATAGAAATACATCACTTTGCAGTTGGTTGTGATGGTGGTATAGATTTATGTGATAATGTACATACAAAAAATGTGATTGTACAAGTAAAACACTACTATAATTCTACTGTTGCACAACTTATATCATCCTTAAAAAATGAGTTAAAAAAAGTTAAACTATTAAATCCAAAACATTACTATGTATGTTGCTCGAAATCCTTAACACCTAAGAGAATAGAAGAAATTTATAATTTGTTTTCTGATTTCATGGATTCACCATCCAATGTTATTACATTGGATGATATTGATGGCTTTCTTACAAATGAAAAAAATATAAATGTTTTAAAAAAACACTATAAATTATGGATTGAATCAACTGGAATTTTACAAAATATAATAAATAGTGAAACTTTTATTGACTGTGAAGTGTTACTGTCATCTATAGAAAATGATAAGAAATTTTTTGTACAAACTCAAGCATTTTATAAAGCACTACACTATCTTGAAAATAACAAGACTTTATTTATTGTTGGAAATCCTGGTGTTGGTAAGACAATTACTTCTAAAATGTTAGTTTTGTACTATGCAGCAATTAAATATAAAGTAAGATACACAACTAATACTACTGATTTACAGTCATTGAAAAAATCTATATCACAAAACCCAAAAGAAAAAGAAATTATTCTTATTGATGATTGTTTTGGCCAGGCTTATTTCCAGATGAAAGATAGCCAAAATGAAGAGTTGCTTTCTTTAATAAAATATATTAATTTATCAACTAACAAACGTCTTATATTAAATTCTAGGGTTACTATTTATCAAGAAGCTAGAGAGCGTAGTTTGGAACTTGTTAAAAGTTTTGATAATGATGAATGTAAAGTGTATATCATAGATATGAATAATATATCAGATATAGAAAAAGCTAAGATTCTTTATAATCATTTAGTATTTAACAATGTACAAAAGGAATACTTTGATGATATAAAAAAAGACAAAAGATATTTAAAAATAATTAAACACAAAAATTACAATCCTCGTATTATTGAATTTATATGTAATCCACGACACTATGAAAATATTAAATCAAATTCCTATTATAATTTTATTCTAAATCATTTAAATAATCCAAAAGAAATTTGGAAAGATGAATATGAGAGAAGACTGCAAAAAACTGACAGAATATTGCTTTCTACTATCTATTCTTTTTCTGATTTATATACTGATCTAGATTTGATTAGAAAAAACTTTGATAAGAGATTATCAACTGAAACAAATATTGATATTACTGTTAATCAATTTGAATCTTCTCTTACACGACTATTAGAGGGTTTTGTTATTTTAATTGATATAGATAAAACTAAAAAAATTTCTATGGCGAATCCTTCAGTTAACGATTATTTGGATGGATTTTTAAAAGAAAATCTTCTTGAAAGAGAAATGTTAATAAAAAATGCCACACATATTCAACAGATAAAACGATTAATGACAAACTCGGAATATGAAGAATGGGGACAAACTGTTATTAAGGAGCATACTATAAATAATATTGATTTTATAAATAAGGGACAAAAGAATGCAATAATAACATATTTTATATCAAAATATGGTATATTAGATACTGAATATTCGGATATAATTAATGAATTTTTATTAAACCCATTTAATGTGATTTATCGTGTACATGTAGATATATCTGTGAAAGATATAATTGAACTTCTTTTTAATGATGAAAAAACACTTGAATTTTACAATATTGTATCTTATTTATCTTTACCAAATAATCTTAAAACATTTTATAGACATTTTGATATTGAAGATTTATGTGATATAATTAATTTTTTAGATAGTTGTTTTAATAAGCCTTATCGAGAAGAATTTATTAAGTCATCTATTGACTCTTTTAAATTTGCTATTGAGAGTTTTTGCGATGATGTTGATGTTGATGATTATAGTCCTGATGTTGAATATGCTATTGATTTAGCAACTTCATATACTTTATATGAGAAAATAGTTGATAATGACGATGCTGAATCATACATTGAAGATGAGGTAATTGAACTTGTTAAAGATAAGATATATGATATGGTAAAAAATTTACCTGCTGATGTTATTATAGATTCTAATTATGTAGAAAATCTTGATATTAATGTATATGGCGCATATAATTTGGTTGATTCTTATATTGAGGATGAAGATTATAATGAAGATTATAATGAAGAGTATAAATATTATAATAATTCATCTTATAATGATGATTCAGAAATTGATTATATGTTTAATAGGAAATTCTAATGATTTATAGTAAATTAAATAGCCATTGGCAAGTAAAATAACCTTTATTATTATAAGCCTTTTAGTAAATTATAAGATACAAATTTTTTTGCAATAGTTCAAAAATAGTTTTAAATATGGTGAATGAATAACTATTTTATAATCCAGATAGACTAATTAGTCTGTCAAACAAGAATAAAGATAAATTAATGGAAAAATCTATTTGATTTTTAATAATTGTAACTAAATGTTTTTCTATGTTTGTGAAAGATAAGCACTACTATTATGATGCTGATGAAATAATAACATGATTTAAATTAAATAATAGGCTCAATATTAGTTGTTTATAAAAGAATTATTTAAGCAAGTTGAAAATAACATCAGTTACTCCAAATAAAGTTCACTTAAATAATTGTTAATATAGATAAATATATTATCAATAATTTGTAAAATTTTATACTAGAACTACAAATAATAATGTAGTATAATTACCTTATATGTCAAACTTTAGTTTAAAATGTTAGGAGAAATAGTTATGATAAACAAAGATGATTTTATGGACTATATGGGCTATCGTAATACGGTAGTTGAAGAAAAGATTGAGGAATGTTTGTCTGAAATAAGAAGTGGAAAAACTGAAATATCTGTTGATAGAGGTGATCTAACAGATTCTGAATTAGAATATCTTTATCAGGAACTGGATAAGCGTCTTAAATAGTAATATTAAAATATTAAATTCCTGGGGGTAAGTATGGAAGGTGGATTAGTAGGAAAAATCAAAATTAGTAATATTGAAAATTCAGAAGAACTTTTTGACTATTTGTATGGCGTTAGTGAATCATTCGCCAGTATGCTATATGAAAATGACCTTGAATACGACCAAATTGAAGATTCTGTTGAACTTGATATGAGTTGTGATGCTTTCTTTTGTGTATCATTAAATGAATTTGTTGATTATATCAAATAAACCGTAAGTAATTTTCCGTCACTCACATTAGAAATTGAAGTGACTACTTATGATACATGTGCTGATAGAGATTTTAAAATATTGTATTCTGATAGAAATATTAAGATTCTTTGGGCTGACGATTACTACTTTAGCTTGATTCTCGTCAATTACGAAGATTATGTTTCTTTATGTGCCGATTACAATGATACCAATGTGTTAAGTGAAGAAGAATGGAATGTTCAAAATGAAGAGAGTAATGAATGGTACGTTATTGGTGATAGTAAAGTTAGTCATAAATTAGATTTAAAATTTCACACTTCAGAAGTGATTAAAATTAAGCCAAAGGAAGATAGGCTTAAAGATTTAGCTGAAAGGGACTTTGTTGAAGATAAACTCAATTTAAGTGAGTTAGGAGTTACAGAATTAACAGAAGGCTTAACTATTGATGGTGACCTAAAATTAAGAAATGCTTCAATTACTAAATTACCCCAAAATTTAACTGTTAAAGGTGACCTTGATTTAACTCATACACTAATCACGGAATTACCTGAAGGTTTAATTGTTGGTGGCAAACTTAAATTAACAGATACAAAAATTGCAAAACTACCTGATGATTTAGTTGCTGAAGGAATTGATTTTAAAGGAACAAAATTTAAGAGTTTATCTGAATGTCTAACATATGATGGTAATCTTACATTGTCTAATACTGCAATACATAGACTACTTAAGGGAATATCTGTTAATGATCTAAGTATAATTTTCCCTAAAATAAAGTGTTTAAAAATTAGTGGCAATCTTGATTTATGTGGAACATATATCAAAAAATTACCTAATGGATTAACTGTGAATGGTTACCTTAATTTAAGTGAGTCAAATATTACCGAATTACCGGAGGATTTAATTGTTGGTGGTAGCCTTTATTTATATAATACAGAAAACATCAAATTGCCGGAAGGTTTAACTGTTAAAGGTGACCTTGATTTAAGTTATACAAGATACGTCAAATTACCGGAAGGTTTAACTGTTGGTGGCGACCTTGTATTATTTAGAACAAGAAACATCAAATTACCGGAAGGCTTAACTGTTGGTGGCAACCTTAATTTAAGTAGAAAAAAAGCACCAAATTGCCGAAAGGCTTAACTGTTAATGGTAAACTTGATTTAAGCAGTACAAAAATCACTAAATTACCAGAAGGCTTAACTGTTAATGGTGACCTTGCTTTAAGTAGTTCAAAAATCACCGAATTACCGGAAGGTTTAACTGTTGATGGTGACCTTGATTTAAGTAGTACAAAAATCACCGAATTACCGGAAGGTTTAATTGTTGGTGGTAGCCTTTGTTTAGGTTATACACCAATCACTAAATTACCGGAAGGGTTAACTGTTGGTGGTAGCCTTTATTTAAGTGGTACAAAAATCACCAAATTGCCGGAAGGCTTAACTGTTAAAGGTATCCTTGATTTAAGTGGTACAAAATTCACCGAATTACCGGAAGGTTTAATTGTTGATGGTAGCCTTGATTTAAGTGAGTTAGATATTACCGAATTACCGGAAGGTTTAACTGTTAAAGGTGACCTTGATCTAAGTAGAACACCAATCACTAAATTACCGGAAGGCTTAACTGTTGGTGGTAGCCTTAATTTAAGTGGTACAAAATTCACCGAATTACCAGAGGGTTTAATTGTTGATGGTAGCCTTAATTTATGGGATTCAAATATTACCGAATTACCAGAAGATTTAACTGTTGATGGCAACCTTAATTTATGTAGTACAAAAATCGCCGAATTGCCGGAAGGTTTAACTGTTAATGGTAAACTTGATTTAAGGAGGACACCAATCACCAAATTGCCGGAAGGCTTAACTGTTGGTGGCAGCCTTGATTTAAGTGGTACAAAAATCACCGAATTACCGGAAGGCTTAACTGTTGGTGGCAGCCTAGATTTAAGTGAGTCAAATATTACCGAATTACCAAAAAACTTAACTGTTGGTGGCAACCTTGATTTAAGTTATACACCAATCACCAAATTGCCGGAAGGTCTAACTGTTAATGGTGACCTTTATTTAGGTTATACAAAAATCACCGAATTACCAGAGGATTTAATTGTTGGTGGTAGCCTTTATTTAGCTGAGTCAGATATTACCGAATTGCCAAAAAACTTAACTGTTAAAGATAACCTTGGTTTAAGTCATACAAAAATCACTGAATTACCGGAAGGTTTAACTGTTAATGGTGAACTTGATTTAAGTAGGACACCAATCACCGAATTACCGGAAGACTTAACTGTTAAAGGTGACCTTGATTTGAGTAGTTCAAAAATCACCAAATTTCCGGAAGGTCTAACTGTTGGTGGCAAGATAAAACGTTTTTGATAAAAAGGAAAAAGAGTTTATTGATAAAATTGACTCTGCTTTAAGCGATGAAATTAAGGCTTTAATTGCTAATCCTGATAGTGCGATTGAATCCTATATTTAATTATTTTGCATTAAATGTTAAATATACTAAAGAGGCAAACGCTTCTGTGAAAATTATAATAGTAAAATCCCTCCTAATGTTATACATTGTGAGGGATTTTTTGAGTTTTATTATATAAGTTCCAAGTTTGAGGCTTCATTCATAATTTTTTCAGGACTCCATTCCCTAATATCACTAAGCATTGTGTGTGGTATGGTAGAATTGAGCTCCGGTATTGTAGTAATCGATCAATTGATTCTGAGCATATTTGACAACCTCTTTGTACTCTAATTGCTCCTTATCTAATCCTTGTTCTAAATTTGAATTTTTAGAATTAGGTTTACAACAAACGCCATCGCTTTTTGTAAAATCATACTTAACATCTTTCGGATTATATGTTAGATCATTATTATTTATGTCTAAATAAGCAGAAGAAGAAGCCTCATCTAAAAAGTAAGAAATTGCCTTAGATGCTAATGAGTAAGTCATATATAGGTTTTGTTTAGCTCTGGTAACTGCAACATAAAATAATTTTCGTTCATCTTCCAAACTACTTTGATATTTTGTTTTGTTTTTCTTGAATACACCACCGAGTACATGATAATATCTTTTTCCAAGAAAACCTAAAGTAGGAAATTCCCTTTCATTAAGTCTTGGGATAAATACCGTATTGAATTCCAAACCCTTTGCTTTATGGATAGTCATGATTTGAACATTATCTGCATTTGGATCTTTAGGCTTGAAATTGTAGTATTTGTATTCATTTATAGCGTCTGTACCAAGAAACTTAAGTACACCATTAATTCGGGCAGATAGTTGCCAGTCTCCGTATATTTCATCATAATCATCAAGTATTTTTGAAATACCATCAAGATCAATATGTCTTGTTTCAATATCGTTGGCTGTTTCATCTAGAAATGCTATTTTATCACAAAAGTCTCGAATAATTTTGCTTAATGGAAGATTACCTCCTCTTGCACAACTTCGTAAAAATTTAAATCCTATATTAAAATTTGTTCTTTCAGCAACATCTTTCCAACATTCATATAGTTTTGCTTTATCAATATCAGTTAGGATTTGTAATGTTATGACGAATCTATTAAAGTAATTTCCAGAAAAGAAATGTTCAGTGCTATCTGTTTCATATGGAATATTTGCATCATCAAGTATATTAGCTATCGAATTAATAAATTTTCCTTTTCGAACAAGAATAGCGATTTCTTTATAGTGAATACCTGAGTTGTGTAATTCAATAATTTTTTTAGCAATTCTATTGAATTCATCTATTTCATCAAAACATCTTTCTGCTTTAATATTTCCGTTAGATTCATTAACTGTGGAAATCATTTTCTTGCTTATTCGACGCTTATTATTTTTAATTACATTGTTTGCTACATCAACTATTCCTTTAGCACAACGAAAGTTTTTATCGAGATGAACTTGATGAACATCAGCATATCGTTCAGAGAATGAAATCATATTGTTTGCGTTGCTTCCACGAAATTGATATATAGTTTGATCATCATCCCCAACAACACATATATTAGTTCCATAATTTGCTATGTGAGAAATAAGCTTTTCTTGTAAATCGTTCACATCTTGATATTCATCAACCACTAAGTATTTAAGCGTTGACAAATATTTACCAACTTCGGGATTAGACTCAATCTGTTTCACTGTTTCAAAAATAATTAAGCTAAAATCTATGTAGTTGTTACTGTATAAGAAATTTGTGTATTTATTAAGTACATCACGCTGTTCCTGTGACCAATTATCTGAATTCTCATAGTCATCTATCATTTTTTCAATACATTGCAAAAATAAATTAATATTAAAAGAGTATGGCTCAAGATTAAGATCGCTCATTCCACATTCTTTAAAGTTCCTCTTCACAAATAAATGACTTTTCACAGAATCAAGAATTTTAAAGTTGTCAAATTGTTTTGTGTACTTTGTTAATAAATTATAGCAAAAACTATGTATTGTACCAATATACATAGTTTTAATATTAGCTGATAATTCAGATCCCAATGCTCTCACAATTCGGTTTTCCAAAGATTCTGCTGCTTTATTTGTAAATGTAAAAGCAACTATGTTTTCCGGTTTGATGTCCTGTTTGCTATGTAAAATATTAGCAATTCGACGTGTTATTACTTCTGTTTTACCGGAACCAGCGCAAGCAATAATTTGTAAGTTATGATCTATTTCAGAAATAGCTTCTTGTTGTTTAGATGTTAAATTTATTTTCTTTTCCATATTACTCACCATATTCTTTTAGTGCATCATATAGTTGTTTATTGACCTCTGCTTTTTCTAAAGCTGTTTTACCTTCATGAATGGAGAAGTATGCCAACAAATATTCACGGGTATTGTTATCAAAATCAAACTCTTCAGAAGTTTCAGCTGCTAAATCAAGAATATCATAAAATTCGTTCTTTATTTCATTCATACCGGAATATCTTGCTGCTCGAGAAATAAGTTTTGCTTGATTCCCTAATGCACCGGTAGAAACCAATATATCGCTACCAACAAATTCAAAAAATTTTTGCATAACTAAGTCAACATCTTCTGCATTTTCAATTGCAGAAAGTTCAATACCAGATTCTTTTGCAGCATTTTTTATAGTTGCTTTACCATCCCAAGGACGGACTAACTGTTGAAACTCATCAACAATTAACTTATTACAAACCTTTACTGCTGCAATTTGATAAATACTTTTTGCTGATGAAATACTGAACGATTCAGAACACCAAAAAGCACAGTAGTTGTCAAAGTTATCTTCAAAACATTCATTAATTGGAGAAAAATCATTCTCATTAACTTTCTTTGGTTTTAGTGTGATTCTTGGATATTTTATACCTTTTTTATCGTAGAACACTGCAACTGCTCTTCTTCGTTCTTCTGTAATAGGCCAGTATGGCTTTTTAGTGCGATATCTATTTGTATCGCTTTTTTGCTTTGATAATTTAAAAATTAATTCATTAGGTTCATACATCATAAAGGATTTATAATTATCGCCTTTGCAAAGAACAAGCCCTCTATCAGCAATAGTATCAGATAAATCATATTCACCTATCATTGAGAAATACTTAGCAGCAATCATGTACAGTTCACAACATAGATTTTTATTCTCAACAATAATATTACACCATTTTTGCGGTTTTATAAAATCATTTGGAATATAACTATCAATTAAATTGTACAGTATATTTTGAGTACGAATATCATTTATATCTTGAGATTGTATGAAGTGAATTGCTTTCTCTTCAAATTGAACATCCCTACACATTTTGTAGTACAAACAATAATAAAAATCAGTTATTCCTGAATCAAACATTTCAAGTAATTCAGGTATTATATTTCGTTCAGCATACTTTTCTGTGAGTCCGTTAGCAAATTCCATTATATTCGGATTGGAACATTTTTCTTGATTATAAAATCTTATTTCATTGAAAATTTTATCTAGAATATCAGGATTTTGACAACAACTACAAAGATAATGGTCTGTTGTTGTACCACAATTAAGACATTTCATTTTATATCCTCACTTTATTAATTTTTTAAGAAATATACATTTTTGCATTATTATAAAGCATAATTTAATAAAATACAATGTTGTTATGTGATATAAAATTATGAAACAAAGAATGTTTGTAAAATAGGCTCATTTTTTAGTATTTGCAATTGTAGATATGTTTTATAAGATTATTTGAAAGGGGAGACTTTACTGTCCCATTATTGGGACTTATCATTAAAATTTATGTGAAATTATTTACATATTGAGTATATTATTGACAAAATTAATCTTTTATTTTATAATGTATTATGTTGAAATGTACAAAATATGTGCGCTAATTGTTTGATTTTAGTATTTAAGGAGCATAGTATGGATATGAAGATGTTTGACAATGTAAATGAAATTGTTCGTGATGATTTAATATTGACGATAACTAAAGGCAGCAAATTGTCGATTGCTGCATCATGTTTTTCTATGTATGCCTATAAAGAATTGAAAAAACAATTAGAAAATATAGATGAATTTAGATTTATTTTTACTTCACCAACTTTTATTAAAGATAAAGCTAAAAAGCAAAAGAGAGAATTTTATATTCCAAGGTTAAATCGTGAAAATAGTCTTTACGGTACAGAATTTGAGATAAAACTTCGTAATGAAATGACCCAAAAATCCATTGCAAAGGAATGTGCTGATTGGATAAAGAGGAAAGCTAAATTTAAATCAAATACTACAGGTGAGTATATGAGTGGATTTGTCAATGTTGTTGGCAAAGAAAACACATTTACATATATGCCTATTAATGGATTTACAACGGTCGATATTGGTTGTGAGCGTGGAAACAATAGTTACAATATGGTTAGTCGTATAGCTAATTCTGAGTCTAATTCTGAGTCTAAATCATTTATTGAACTATTTTATGAGATATGGAATGATAAAGAAAAACTTCAAGATGTTACTTCAATGGTTATAGAAAATATAACAACTGCTTATAACGAGAATTCCCCTGAACTTATTTACTTTATTACATTGTATTATGTCTTTAATGAATTTCTCGAAATAAATATGAAGGTATGCAGGTATTTTATTAAGTCATTATAAATGTATGCGAAGTCATTTTGATGAAAACTAAAACACGGAGGTAATAATAGATGGCAAGAACTGCTAAACCAAAGAAAGAGATATCAATGGAAGAAGCACTTTGGAAAAGTGCTGATAAATTGAGAGGTTCTGTTGAGCCTGCTGAGTATAAGCATGTTGTTCTGAGTTTATTTTTTCTCAAATTTGCCAGTGACAAGTTTGAGGAATGTCGTAATAAGATTATTGAAACACACGGCGAAAAGTATGTGGATATGAAGCCGTTTTATACTCAGGAAAATGTATTTTATCTTCCTGAAGAAAGTCGTTGGAAGTATATTATTGAAAATGCAAAGCAAGATGATATTGCTTTAAAAATAGATACGGCACTTTATACTATTGAGAAAAATAATCCAGCATTGAAAGGGGCATTGCCAGATAACTATTACTCCCGTTTACATATTGACACAGCAAAGTTGGCTTCTTTGCTTGATGAAATCAATCGTATTAATACTGATGATAAAGAGAATGACATTATCGGTCGCGTATATGAGTATTTCCTTAGTAAGAGAGTTTATCATATTTTTGATAGAGTAACAGGGGGGAATATGATATAATAAAATCAATATTCCAATGGAGGAAACCATGAGCAGAA